>Ga0308171_1000433_pt1 | contig 93861 bp, 92 predicted proteins | sample PhyGR1_FD_202135 | JGI IMG/M metagenome (GOLD analysis project Ga0308171, IMG submission 202135) | Phyllosphere microbial communities from UC Gill Tract Community Farm, Albany, California, United States - DLSLSG.R1 | ecosystem: Host-associated > Plants > Phyllosphere > Unclassified | place: USA...
CTACTAGATTCGCATCTACCTCTACCTTATCCCTAGCATTCATCTGCTGGATCTTAAGATAGATAAGTGGCGAAATTGCTAGGACAAGAAAGAAAGCTGTTCCAATTAAAAAAGACTTTGTAAGCATCCTAGAATATGTCGATCTGATATCATACGCGCCATATTCTTTATTTCTCTTTTCAAATACAATCTCATCAAGCGTGGGATTGTAATTCAAATTATCTTCTGCCATTAATATATTATTAAATGTGATACTTGTAGAGGATTATTCTCCTACTTTCTTTTTGTAGATAGCCAATTCCCAAGGTTTGATATCGGTCACCCCGTATCTCTCATTCTTGGTAATAGCCATCTCATCCAGAATGTCTACAAAGTTTTTATATACTGCATCGTCCGTAGGCTTAATAATTACTGTGAACTTTTCTTTATCAGAAGCTCCGGCTTTTGCTTTCTCTATTACTTTCGTAATACCTTCTCTATCGAAGTTGGTTTCAACAAGGGTCTGATCATTAAGACCAGCTTGATCTTGCTGATGATAGAATATCTTATTATCTTTCCCTATCAAGATAGAAATTGAATTATTCAATTTGATCTCTGTATCTGGTGGAGTTTGATCTTTTTTCGGTTTTGCCGGAAGACCAAGATCCATTACGTTTGGTTTACTGAACGTTGTTGTAAACATAAAGAACGTGATCAAAAGAAATCCTAAGTCTACCATGGGCGTCATGTCTACGCGGGTATTCTGCTTCTTCGAGCGGACCTTGCCGCCTTTCCCGCCGTCGTCTTTTACTTGTACTTCTGCCATTTCTAGTAGATTTAGTTAGATGATTTTTCTTGTGATGTGATCAACCAGAATTTAAGAAAATCAATATCTCTTAAACCTTCAAACAAACCTTTAACTTTTGGATACTTTGTAGTAACGTCACCTTTGATCGCTAACTTATAGTCAGGATTCACGGCTAAACTTTGCTGTACCCAATCAATCAATTGTTTATTTGTGCTATCCATTGGGATACCCTCTGTAGCTTTGAAAGCTTTTTGTTTATCTTCAGGAAGATTCAAATAACCTTTCAGCTTACCAATTGGTACGCCTACCGCTTGTACTTTTGTAAATGCTACTTTCTCTTGATTTGTAAAAGCAGGAAGTTTGTACTTCGCAGCCATATTATCAAGAAGCTTGATTCTCTCCGAACTGTTTTCTACAGGTTGGAAGTAGAATAATCCAGCAGGCGTAACATTTATAGTCATAAGACTTGCATCAGGAAGCAATTTCTCTGATATAGAAGAAGGCGGTTTTATCGACTCCACATCAGGTTTTTTGAACTGAGTGGTTAATATAAAGAATGTAAGTAGTAGGAACGCAACATCACACATTGCGGTCATGTCCGTAACTACTCCATGTCTTTTTGGTTTAATTCTCGCCATTATTTAAATGTCTTTGTTAACTAATTTATGAATTTGAAAATGCGAAATACATTTTCGATTTTATCTTTTACTTATTTCTTAGTGAAATTCAGCAAAAGACTGTTGGATGCTCATAGAAATCTCATCGATCTTGTAAGTCAATCCGTCAATTTTAGACGTAAAGAAGTTATAAAGGATAATCGCAATCGCAGAAGTACCAATACCTAATGCAGTGTTCATCAACGCCTCAGAGATACCGATTGATAACGCTCCAGCATCTGGAGTACCACCACCACCACCTAGAGCAGCAAATGCTTTGATCATCCCGATTACAGTCCCTAGTAGAGCTACCAAAGTTGCAACTGTACCTAATGTAGAAAGAATCATCATGTTCTTCTCAAGCATTGGCATTTCTAATGTTGTAGCTTCTTCGATTGCTTTTGTAAGAGCAGCCATTTTTTGTTCTTTGTTTAGTGTCGTATCTTTAGCTAATGCTTTGTAAGTCGTAAGACCTTCTTTCACTACATTACCTACAGATCCTTGCTGTCTGTCGCACTCTTCAAGAGCCTCATCAACTTTGTTTTGGTTAAGTAGGCTTCTAATTTTCAATACGAAATTATCAACACTACCATTTCCAGCTGCTTTGCTCAAAACGAATGCACGCTCGATAGCAAATACAATAACTGTGATCATGAATGTAATAAGGATAGGAACGATAAATCCTCCCATATAAACCATTCCTAGACCGTGTGGGTGTAACTCCTTACTTTCGATATCTGCGAAAGCAACAGAAGCTGTACCATCGATACGTGGATCAGCAGTAAAGTTTGATGGGTTACCACAAACAAATAAATAAATAGCAATACCTATTACCAATAAAATAGGGATAATTACCGCAGGATTAAGACCTCCTTTTTTCTTAGCAATTACTTGCTCATCCGTGTTTGAAACATTCATTTCCATATTAAAACTAAATTATAATTGTTAAATTTTATTCTGTAAAATAAAGTCATTTTATTTAAAAATGCAAACTAAATAATGCGACTTTTTATTTTTTTTATCAATGCAATCGAGACCACATTTGTATATTATTAAAATTAAACTTATTTTTTATGAATTTATTATCAAAATTTCTAAACATTGCAAAATAAAACCAAAAAATGTGAATTATTTTTATGTTATTCGATTCAATAATTACATTTATAATATATAATAAATTTTTGTTAAATTTCACTTACACCCCATTTCATTGCTTACTTATGACACAATATTAATGATTTTTTTGGGAACAAAGATGAAATTTTTAACCGTTTTTCCATCCAAGTGTCTTTTTGTGTCCTCATTCTCCAAAATAATTTTTTCAACTTCATCTTTTTGTAAATTCGAAGCCAATTTAATTTTGAATTTCATTTTTCCGTTAAAACTTACTGGATAATCTATCTCATCTTCTACAAGATAAGCTTCATCAAGAATTGGAAACTTCTCGAACTCTATAGACGAGTTATTTCCCAGCAAATTCCATACCTCTTCGCAGATGTGTGGCGCATAAGGCGAGATTATTATTGCCAATGGCTCCAGAATCGCTCTCTTATTACATTTCATTTTTTGTAACTCATTGACTGCTATCATAAATGACGACACTGAGGTATTGAAAGAAAAATTCTCGATATCAAAAAGCACTTTCTTGATTAATGTATGCAGAATCTTGAATTCCGCTTTTGTAGGCTCTTCATCAGAAACTTCAAACGTATCACCGTTGAAATACAAGTTCCAGAATTTCTTCAAAAATCCATAAACGCCACTAAGGCCTTGCGTGTTCCAGGGCTTGGATTGTTCCAATGGACCAAGAAACATTTCATACAATCTTAAACCGTCTGCTCCATATTCATTGCAAATATCATCTGGGTTGACGACATTATAAGTTCTTTTAGACATTTTATCAACTTCCCTTTCGGTTATTAATTTTCCATCTTCAAGAATAAATTCAGCATCATTAAATTCTGGTCGCCAAACTCTAAGTTTTTCAACATCAACTTCATCTGTTGTTCCAATTAACATAGAAATATCAACAGGAATTCTTTGAGTTTGATATACGCTTGCTAAGTTTTTAGAAACAATTTTATTTGTTCCGTCAATTCTGTGAATTAACGCACTCATCCCCAAAATCATTCCTTGGTTAATTAACTTTTGGAAAGGCTCATTTTGTTCAATATAACCTCTGTCTTTCAAGAACATATTCCAAAAACGGGAATATAACAAGTGTCCGGTGGCGTGCTCGCTTCCTCCGATGTACAAATCAACTTGTCCCCAATAATCGGTCAGTTCTTTTTTAGCAAAAACCGCGTCATCGTTCGGGTCCATATATCTAAGGAAATACCAAGAACTTCCTGCCCAACCTGGCATTGTGGATAATTCTAATGGGAAAACGGTTTTATCATCAATCAAATCTGTGTCAACCACTTTCTGATTTGCTTCGTCCCACGCAAATGTTTTCGCATTTCCTAATGGCGGGTCGCCGTCTTCTGTCGGCAGATATTTTTCAACTTCGGGAAGTTCTAAAGGCAAAGCGGAATTTGGCAAAGTGTACGGCATTCCATCCTTATAATAGATAGGAACCGGCTCGCCCCAATATCTTTGTCTGGAGAAAATCGCATCACGCTGTCTGTAATTCGTTGTTCCGTGACCGATTCCTCGGTTTTCGATTTCAGCAATTATTTTGGATTTTGCATCCTTATAATTAAGGCCATTCAGGAAATCAGAATTCACACAAACCGAATCTTTAGAATCGTAAGCTTCTTCCTGAACATCTACATCAGATTCTACAACTTTGATGATTTCCAAATTAAATTTCTTCGCAAATCTATGGTCGCGCTCATCGTGCGCAGGAACAGCCATCACAGCACCAGTTCCGTAACCCATCAACACATAATCCGAAATATAAACCGGAATATTTTTCCCAGTAAACGGATTGATGGCATAACTTCCCGTGAAAGCGCCACTCACGTTTTTCACGTCGGCCATTCTATCACGTTCGGTTTTTTTGGAAGTTTCTTCTATATAATTATCGACCTCAGTTTTTTGTTCTGGAGTTGTTAAATTTTGAACCAAAGGATTTTCCGGCGCCATAACCATAAACGTCGCTCCAAAAATAGTATCAGGTCTTGTGGTGAAAACCTCAATCGTTTCTCCATTTTCAGTTGCAAATCTTACTTGCGCACCCTGAGATTTTCCAATCCAATATTCCTGAGCATCTTTCAAAGGTTGTGGCCAGTCAAGCGTTTTCAAACCTTGCAATAATCTTTCCGAGTACGCAGAAATCCTCATACTCCACTGCATCATTTTCTTTTGGAAAACCGGATAACCGCCTCTTTCAGATTTTCCGTCTTTTATTTCGTCGTTCGCTAAAACTGTTCCCAATGCCGGACACCAGTTTACCGTCGTTTCCGCACGGAAAGCCAAACGGTAATTTAATAATATCTCTTCTTTCTTAATATCGGAATAAGATTTCCATTCTTCTGAAGTGAAATTTAATTCCTCGTTTTGATTGGCGTTCAAACCTTCCGTCCCTTTTTCCTCAAAATGTTTGATTAAGGTTTCGATAGATTCTGCCTTGTCTGTATCTGTATTGTACCAAGAGTGAAACAATTGAATGAAAATCCATTGCGTCCATTTATAATAAGAAGCGTCCGAAGTTCTCACTTCCCTGCTCCAGTCAAATGAAAAACCAATTTTTCTTAATTGCTCCTCATATCTCGTGATATTTTGTTCCGTTGTAATTGCAGGATGCGTTCCGGTTTGAATCGCATACTGCTCAGCAGGAAGTCCAAAACTGTCATAACCAACAGGATGCAAAACGTTGAAACCCTGATGTCTTTTGAATCTCGCATAGATATCCGACGCGATATATCCCAGCGGATGACCCACGTGAAGTCCCGCTCCGGAAGGGTACGGAAACATATCGAGGACGTAGAATTTCGGTTTATCGGTTGAGTCGGAAGTCTTGTAAGTTTGGTTGTCTTCCCAGTATTTCTGCCACTTTTTTTCTATCTGCTGATGGTCGTAAAACATTCTATAAAGTAAGAATTAGTAATGAATAATTTTTTTAAGATTCACAAAGTTAAGATTTTGGAATAAATAGACAATTTTAAATTTTCGGATTCACATTTCAACAATAATAATTATTTGGGCGCCTTTATCCGTCCTCCGTTCCCGCTTTTTTATTTTTTCCCAATCCTTTCCCAACGCAAAAAAAATAAAAAGAGCTCCACTCAGGCCGGGGCGCAGATTCTAGCTTCGATTCAACATTTGTCATTCAAAAAGAAGTGAAGCATATAAAAGATAAAGTCTTCGACTCCGCTCAGACTGACACTGTTAAAATTATAAGCTCAATATTAGATGTTTCACACTGAGCGGAGTCGAAGTGTTTTCACCATCAAAAAGTCTTTTATCTATTATCTCAAAGTCTATTATCTGAAAAATCATTATCTTAAAGTCTATATCTTTATCTTTGTAAAAAATCGCAAGTGCCGGAAATTTCTATCATCACACCGAGTTACAATTCTTCAAAATATCTGGACGAAACCATCGCTTCTGTCCTCAATCAAACTTTTCAGGATTGGGAATGGCTGATTACCGATGATTGCTCGACAGACAATTCCGTAGAAATTTTAGAAAAACAAAACGACCCAAGAATCAAAGTTTTCAAAGCTGAAAAAAATGGCGGTGCCGGACACGCAAGGAATATTTCTTTGGAAAATGCTACCGGAAGATTTATCACTTTTATGGATGCCGATGATTTTTGGGAACCTAATTTCCTCGAAGAAATGGTCAACTTTATGAAATCCGAGAATGCAGAACTGGCCTACTCCACTTATTCCCGTTGCGATGAAAATCTGAATCCGGTTTTAGGCGATTTTGAAGCAGACACGATTGTCAATTTCAACAACCTCTTGAGAACCTGCAGATTATCTTTACTTTCGTCAATGTACGATTCCAAAAGAGTTGGAAAATTCTACTTTCCGGAAGGCACAAAACGCGAAGACCACGTGATGTGGCTGGAACTTTTGAAAAAAATCCCACAAGGAAAACCACTCAAAAAAACCTTATCAAAATACAGAATGCTCGCCAACAGTGTTTCCCGAAAAAAAACAAATATTATGAAAGACCAATATCTGGTTTACAAAGATTATATGAAATTCTCGACTGTAAAATCTCTTTATTACACGGCAAATTGGGCTTTTAATGGTTTTATCAAATATTCTAAAATCTTCAATTAATGGAATATTCAAAAGAATTCAAGCAGGCTTTGAGCGAATTTTCTCCTGCAGAAAAAGACAAATTGATTTTTCGATTGTTGAAGAAAGACAAATTGCTTTCCAAGAAACTCTATTTCGAGCTGATTGACCTAGAAACCGTTGATGACAAGCGAGATGCGATGGAAGAAAACATTCGTGAGAAAGTTTCGTTGGCTTCAAAATACATTGCGAATCAAAAATATTTCCTCGTTCATGTCAGAAAAATAAGTGCAGAAATCACGGAACACGTGAAAATCACAACTGATAAATTTGGTGACGTTTCTTTGAATTTATTTTTAATCAATGAAATCTTAGAATACAACGAAAAACTTGGAACACAAAGATTTGACAACGTCTACAAACTCTATATTTATCTCATCAACAAAATCTTCAAAGCGTTGACTTTGACCAAAAAACTGGATGAAGATTATTGGATGGAAATCGATGAATTTTTGGAAAACCTCAATGAAAAAATCGATGGTAATATTTATTTCCAAAAACTTTGCATTAATAATGGTTTAGATTTCAACTGGCTGAAATGCGAAAACATTCCCGACCATTTTGAATTGATTGTGAAGGGAATTAAGAGTGAGGGATTTTTGAGGTAATATTTTAATCACAAAGACACCAAGCTCTTCACAAAGAACACAATTAAGCTTTTGAGGAAATGAAAATAGCAAACCTTGTGTAAAAACTTTGTGAACCTTGTGTTTAAATCAATATTTTCTTCAAAATAATCTCCGTAGAATTTGGCTGAGATTTCACAAAATCACCAGCATTTTTCGAAATTTCTTTGAGATAAGAAACTTCGCCTTCTTCGGCTGACAAATCTTTTTTCATCACTTCCTCGATGAAAGCAGCTGCGGTCACAAAATCGTCAAAATGTTTTCCGCCTTTGGCTGCAACCAAATTATCTGCTTCCGGATTTTTTTTATACTGATTTCCAAAAATGACTGGAACGTCATAAACTGCAGCTTCCAAAATATTGTGCAATCCCGCCGAATGAAATCCTCCGCCAACAACCGCCAAATCAGCATAAGAATACAATTTGGAAAGCTTTCCAATACTGTCGATGATGAGAATTTGATAATTCGAAGTTTGAAGCGTTGGAGAATTCGAAAGTGAACTGTAAAGAATCGCATTTGGAAATAATTTTAACAAATGCGGAATGCGATGCAAGTCGTGAGGCGCGATGGCAAATTTGGTTTCAGGAAGTTTTTTGACCAAGAGTTGGGCGATATCTTCCTCGGTTTGCCAAGAACTTCCGAACACAATCAATTTCTGACTGCCTTTAAACTCTTCAATAAAATCGAGATGATTGTCTCTATCCAAGAATTGTTTCACGCGGTCAAATCTTGTATCGCCGGAAACGGAGGAATTAACTAAGCCAATATTTTTTGCCAGAGCTGAAGATTTTATGGTTTGATGAAAAAACCAGTCGATGTTATTTTTCAGTTGTTTGGCGAACCATTTTCCGTAATTTTCAAAGAAAATCTGATGTTCATAAAACAAGGCAGAAATCACATAAATTTTTGTTTCTCTATTTTTCAGTTCAATTAAAAGATTGTACCAATAATCATATTTCACAGTGAAGAAAATCTGACAATCGAAGCTGGAAACAAATTCCTGAATTTCTTTATTTTTATCAAAAGGCAAATAACAAATTGCGTCTGCCATATGTTTTTTCTTCTTCACATTTTCATAACCGGAAGGTGAAAAGAACGTGATTAACACTTTATAATCCGGAAAATGTTCCTTCAGTTTCTCGAGAACTGGTAAACCTTGTTCGTATTCACCTAAGCTGGAAGCATGCATCCACAGGACTTTATCTTCGCGGGAAAAAGCATTTCTTACAATTTCCAAAGACTGTTTTCTGCCTCGGATTCCTTTTTTGGTTTTGCCATCGATGAGTGCAAAGACCTTCATCCCGAAAATCATCAAGCGGACGAAAAGATTATATAGAGATTTCATCTTTTATTTTTCTACTGCAAATCTATCATTATTTGTGGAAGGATTGGATATGACCAGAAATTCCAAATCATTTTCCGTGTCATTTTCTATCAAATGAATTTGATTTGGCAAAATATGAAACCCTGAATTGGCGTGAACTTCAAAAATATCTTCATCTCTGTGAAACTTTGCTTTTCCTTTTAGAATAAAGAAAAACTGTTGTGCGTTTTTGTGAAAGTGAAGTTGCTCTTTTGTTTTCGGAGGCATTATTTCTTGTTTGACAGAAAGATTTTCTGCATTTAATAAAATCCAGCTGTCACAATTGTTTCCCCAAATATAATGTTCGGAATTTTCTTTTGAAACCATCATTTTAATTTTTTCTAAAGGCAAATTTAAATATTAGAAATTGTTAAACCTTAATTTTGTCATTCTGAAAGAATCTAAACTGTTGAGATTCTTTCAGAATGACAAATGTGGTGTTCTATGGCAAATGTTGATTCGAAGCTGAAATCTGCAGCCCGACTTGAGTGGAGCTCTTTTTTGGATTGGGAAAGGCTTGGCAAAAAAAGCGGGAACGGAAGGCGGATAAAGCTGCCCAAATAAATCAAATTATAAGTTGTTGAAAATTATTGTAAAAAAGTTTTCAAATACTTGCGGCGCAAAATAAAAGCTGTATATTTGCAATCTGAAAATTTAATAGTAATTACGAACTAAATATATTAGTGATGAGTAAAAGAACATTCCAACCATCTGAGAGAAAAAGAAGAAACAAACACGGTTTCCGTGAAAGAATGTCTACACCAAACGGAAGACGAGTGTTGGCAGCTAGAAGAGCGAAAGGCAGAAAGAGCTTAACTGTTAGTGCTGCGCGCGCTAAGAGATAATTTCTTCAAAAATTATCATATACAAAAAGTGTCTGAACATTGTTTCAGACATTTTTTGTTGTTAAAATTTCCCAAAAATAGAAGCATTACAAGATGTTTTTATTATTTTTGAATTGATGATTTGCTTAATCATTTATCAATTATAACTTATCAATTATTGCAATTATGCCGCACAGAAACGACCCGGGAGTAGATATTATAGATTTGAGCAACGCAAAGATTGTTCAGAAAAACTTCACAGTCCTGAATGACGTTGACCTTCATATCAAGAAAGGGAAATTCTGCTACCTTATCGGAAAAACTGGTTCCGGAAAGAGTTCTCTTTTGAAGGTGCTTTACGGACAATTGCCTTTGCAAGGCGGAAGCGGACAGGTTGCCGGATTCGATTTGAAGAAATTGAAGCAATCTGAAGTTCCAAATTTGAGAAGAAAATTGGGAATCGTTTTCCAGGATTTTCAGCTTTTACCAGACAGAAACATTGAGAAAAATCTTCTTTTTGTTCTACAAGCGACCGGCTGGAAAGACAAATTGAAAATGGAAGCTAGAATTGATGAAGTTCTGTCCAGTGTTGGGATGAAAACCAAAAAGCACAAAATGCCGCATCAACTTTCCGGAGGTGAACAACAGCGTGCTGCAATTGCGAGAGCTTTGTTAAACCATCCAGAATTAATCCTTGCGGATGAGCCGACTGGGAATCTTGACCCGGAAACTTCCAACGATATTATGACGCTTCTGAAGAATCTTGCGGAAGAAAACCATTGCGCAGTAGTGATGGCGACGCACGATTATCATATGATCCAGAATTATCCTGGTGAAGCGATCCGTTGTGAGAATGGACAGGTTTCTGTTTTGGATACAGCGGAACTTTTTGAGTAGAAACTAGAATTTAGATGTTAGATTTAAAATTCTAATTTTAAAATATAGAACCTTTCTGAAAATTTCAGAGAGGTTTTTTTGTGAATTGATGGAAGTCTTTTGTCAGTTCAAGATATTCGTCGGAATAAACTCTTGGGGATTTTTCTATGATAAAGTTTTCTATTTTAGCTTCTGAATTTTTAAATGAATATTCTAAAACTAAACGTTTCGGTTCTGAGGTTTTTATACCTTTGATAATGACTTTTCTTTGGAGAAATAAATTATTATTAGAACAAATTTGATTGAATTCCTTTTCAGAATCGATTGGAATAATGATTGAGAATAAGCCATTTTCGGAAAGTAATTGACTGGATTTTTTTATTAAATCGGAAAAATTCAATTCTAATCTCTGTCTTGCGAGAATATCTTTTTCGGATGAATTGATTTCAAAATATGGAGGATTTGAAATGATTAAATCAAACTTTTCTTCGGTATCAAAGTTTTTCAAATCCTGAAGTTGGCCTTTGATTCTGTCTGCAAAAGGAGACTTGGAGAAATTGGTTTGAGAAATATTGACTGCTTCAGAATTAATATCGATTGCTAAAATCTTCGCTTCTGGTTTTCTCTGAGCTATCATTAATGAAATAATTCCCGTTCCAGTTCCAACTTCTAAAACTTTCTTCGCTTCGGAAACATTAGCTAAAGCGCCGAGCAAAACTGCATCTGTTCCCACTCGGAAAACGTCAGCGTTTTGTTGAATATCAAATTGTTGAAATCGAAAAGGTTTCATTAATTATAAATTGGAAGGCATAGAAATCGTGAAAGTCGCGCCTTTGTCAACTTCGGAAACTACGGTGATTGTGCCGTTGTAATCTTCCACCATTCGTTTTACCATTGTGAGTCCAATTCCCATTCCGCTGTTTTTGGAAGTGAAATTCGGGTCAAAAATTCTATCGAGTTTGTCGGTTGGAATTCCAACTCCATTATCCTGAACGGTAATTTTGATTCGCTTTTCGATTTTCTCGAGGTCAACGTTGATGACGGATTTTCTATCATCGGACTTTGCCTGACTGGCGTTGGTAACAAGATTGGTGATGATCCTGGTCAGATAATCTTTATCGATTTTCATCCGGATATCATCGTGATTGGCGTGGACAAAGATATTTTCGTCACTGAAAATCGTGAGAGAATTTCGAACTTCCTTATTCAAAGAAATTTCTTCATCCGTCTTTTCCGGTAATTGCGCAAATTGAGAAAACGCACTCGCCACTCTGCTGATAACATCGATTTGACCGATGACAATCTCGCTTAAGTTTTTAACTTTATCACTGATATTTGGGTCGTTCGGGTCAAATTTTCTTTCGAAGTTTTGCATCATCAGCTTCATTGGCGTCAACGGATTTTTGACTTCGTGCGCCACTTGTTTCGCCATTTCCTGCCAGGCCGATTGCTTTTCTATGTAACTTAACCGTTCGCGTTGGTCAGCAATCTCGGCAATCATTTTATTGTAAGCTTTTACTAAGGCATTCAGCTCATCGTTCTTATAATATTTGATAGGCTTCAGGTTTTTATCAAACAAATTGATCCTGCTGATCATTGACGTAAACCTGATTATCGCTTCCGTAAGATTGTTAGAAATAATCCAACTCAACCAAATACTGAAGATGATAATCAAAATATTAACGCCAATAATATAAGCGAAATAATGCTTGAAAACCTCCATATAAGCGCTTTCATTGTGATAATATGGGAAGTAGATATAGCCAATATCTTCCAGCATATTATTTTTCAGAACCATATAAGAAGAGACTATACTTGCTCCTAATTTTTCGTCATAGGATTTGTCATCGTATTGCTTTCCGTTTTTCTGTATTTCTTTTAGAACATTCGCAGGCATTTTCTTTTGCTCCACAAGATTCGGGTCTTTGTTGGAGAGAAGGTAATTTCCTTTCAGGTCATAAATAACAATATCGTGCTTGTTGATATCTGCAATCTCGTAGATTTCATTCTCCAAAACTTTCGGAATATCATAGGTCTGAACCTGAGAATGGCTCAGCGCATAATCCAAAGAAGCCAAAAGCGCCTGTGATTTGTTCTGCATATCTGTCTTGCTCACCTTTTTAGCATTGTCCCGAAGAATCACGAAAGACAAAGCCGCCGAAGTGACAACACTCAAGATACAAATAGTAAGAAACCCGATAAAAACCCTATTCCTTAACCGATAACCTTTATAATCACTAAATGACATTCTGTTTTTTAAGTAGTTTGGCAACGTATTTTCCGATAATATCGAATTCCAGATTTACCACATCGCCTTTCTGCAGGTTTTTCATATTCGTGAACTCCCAGGTGTAAGGGATTATCGCCACAGAAAACTTACCGTCTCCGCTCTCAGCAACCGTCAAGCTGATTCCATTTACCGTAATCGAGCCTTGCGGAACAGTCGTATATTCAGCAGATTCGTTGTAATTGATGGTGATGAAATAACTTCCGTCCTGATTTTCGATACTTTCCACAGTTCCCGTTTTGTCCACGTGGCCTTGCACGATGTGTCCGTCCAGTCTTCCTTCAAATCGCAAACAACGTTCCAAATTGACTTCCGTCCCCACATTCCAAAAATTAAGATTGGTTTTTTCCAGCGTTTCGTTTATCGCCGTCACTTTATAAGTATTCTCCGTAATCTCAACAACCGTCAAACAACAGCCGTTGTGCGCCAGACTCTGGTCGATTTTCAACTCCTGAGTGAAAGGTCCGCTCAGCGTAAAATCTATATTACTTTCATTTCTGTCAATTTTCTCTACTTTTCCCGTAGCTTCAATGATTCCTGTAAACATTCTTTCTTAATATTTTTAAATTTTTAGGAGTTTATTGACTCCATCGAACAGTAATTTAATATTCTTTATTTGGAGCTGTTTCCCGCTTTCCACTATATCTTTTTCGCCCTCGCTTTTTTCAAGCCACCGCAGAAAAAGGATGCCGTTGCAATCGGGGCTATGGGCTTTGTCATCCGTAGAAACTTTAGCCATTTAAATTAGCATCCGTTTCATAAGAAAAACTACCTAAAAAATTGTAATTTTGTAAATTCTTTATAAATGTCAAAGATAAACAAATGAGCTCCAAACACCATAAAATCAGAGTAGGAATTTCAATCGGCGATTTCAACGGAATCGGTCCGGAAATTATCCTCAAATCTCTGAAAGATAAATCCATCACAGACTTTTTTACGCCCGTCATCTTTGGTTCAGGAAAACTTTTCACTTATCAGAAAAATGTTTTTAAACTTCAGACCAACTTCAATTACATCAACGAAGCGAAAGAAGCTCAGTCCGGCAAAATCAATATGGTGAATCTGACGAAGGAAAACAGCAATATAGAATTTGGTGTCCCGACGGAAGAATCCACAAAAATGGCCATCGACTCTTTGAACTCTGCGACAGAAGCGCTATTAAACAAAGACATCGACGTTCTCGTAACCGCGCCAATCAACAAAGACGAAATGATGAAATATGGTTTCGCTCACGCTGGTCACACAGGTTATTTCGAAGAAAAAGCTGGCAAAAAAGCCGTAATGTTTATGGTCAGCGAAGGTTTGAAAGTCGCAGTTTCCACGCATCACATTCCGGTTGCCGAGATTGCAACTAACATCACAAAAGAAAATTTAACAAAGCAAATCAAGCAATTGGTTTCTACACTAAAAGAGGATTTCTGCGTAGAAAAACCAAAGATTGCAGTTCTCGGACTCAATCCTCACGCTGGCGATGGTGGCGTTATCGGAAAAGAAGAAATCGAAATCATTCAGCCTGCGATTCAGGATTTATTTAATGAAGGCATTATGGCTTTTGGTCCTTATCCGGCGGATAGTTTTTTCCAACCAGAGAAATATAAAGCATTCGACGCCGTTTTAGCAATGTACCACGACCAAGGTTTGGCGCCATTCAAAACGATTGCTTACGAAGAAGGCGTGAACTACACTGCTGGCTTGCCTTTTATCAGAACTTCGCCGGACCACGGCGTTGCCTATGATATTGCGGGGAAAAATATCGCAGATGAGACTTCATTTTCCGAAGCAATTTTCACAGCCATCGATATTTTCAAAAGCCGAGACGAATATCAGGAATTGAGAGCGCATCGCCTCCGCCCGAAAGCGACACACGCAAACCACGGAGTAGACGAAGATTTACCGAAGGAAAGCTAAAACTTTCTTCAAAATTGAGACATTAAAATAAGTTTTTGGAGGACTAATTTTTTGCAATTCAAGTATTTCCAAAAAATATTTTGTTATTTGAAAAAATTAAATTATTTTTGCAAACCATTTTTATGGACAGATTTAGAAACTACGACATTGCTTTTGTAGGCTTAAAACCAGGAAAGCACGATTTCAATTACGAAATCAATCAGGAGTTCTTTGATTTATTTGAGACTGAACAAGAGTTTTTCAACCCGGAAATTAGTGTAAATGTTCTTTTGGACAAGCATACTACATTTTTGGAATTCATATTCGAAGTTTCAGGAACGGTTCAATTGATTTGCGACATTAGCAATGATGAATTTTCCGAAAACATAGAAAATGACTTGAAAGTTCTTGTGAAATTTGGAGAAGAATACGATGACAGCAACGAGGATGTGATTACCATCAACAGAAAAGACAGCGATTTCAACATTGCAAACCTTATCTACGAAACAGTGGTTTTATCAATTCCAATGAAGAAAGTAGCACCTTCTGTAAAAGACAATGATGAATATCAGAATCTTTTAGATAAATACAGTCCAAAAATAATCGAGGAAGAAGAGGAACAAGTTGACCCACGATGGGCAGCTCTGAAGAAATTAAAAGATAACAATTAAGAAATAACAATATAATTCGAAAGAATTTTTTAAAAAGTACTAACAAATGGCACATCCTAAAAGAAGACAGTCGTCTACAAGAAGAGATAAAAGAAGAACACACTACAAAGCTGTAGTTCCTCAATTGGCTAAAGACGCAACGTCTGGCGAAATGCACCTATACCACAGAGCGCACTGGCACGAAGGAAAACTTTATTACAGAGGAAAAGTTGTAGTAGAGAAAACTGTAGAAACTATAGAAGAAAACTAAGAATTATCTTTGATAATCTTATACTTAGCATAAAAAACCACTCGGATTTTATTAATTTGGGTGGTTTTTTATTATATTTGGCGTTCAAAACATTTAAAATTTTATGGATATAAAAGACATTCAGAATCTTGTAAGATTTGTAGCAAAAGCAGGAGTTTCCGAAGTGAAATATAAAAATAAAGACTTCGAAATCTACATCAAAACACCACTTGGAGGCGAGCCTGTAAGCTATGTAACACCACAAGTTTCTTATCAAACTCCTTTTTCTGCACCGGCTGCAAGTCCAGTTTCTGCTTCTAACGATAATTCTGAAGCAGCAAATGCTGCCGATGACAGCAAATATATTACTATCAAATCTCCGATGATCGGGACTTTCTATAGAAAACCATCTCCAGACAAAGAGGTTTTTGCAAACGTAGGCGATTCTGTAACAGAAGGAAAAGTAGTTTGTGTGATCGAAGCGATGAAGCTTTTCAACCAGATCGAATCAGAAGTTAGCGGAAAAATTGTAAAGATCTTGGTAGAAGATGCTTCTCCTGTAGAATATGATCAACCATTATTTTTAGTAGACCCTTCTTAATATAATTGATAGATGATGATTGATAAGTGATGATTTTCACTTTATCTCAATTTTTAATTCTTAATTTTTAATTATAAAAAGATGTTCAAAAAAATATTGATCGCAAACCGTGGCGAGATCGCAATGCGAATTTTGCGTACGGCCAAAGAAATGGGCATAAAAACAGTAGCTGTTTATTCAACTGCTGACAAAGACAGTCTTCACGTTCGTTTTGCGGACGAGGCTGTTTGTATTGGTCCGCCAATGAGCAAAGATTCTTATCTTAAAATACCAAATATCATTGCTGCTGCAGAAATTACAAATGCAGACGCAATCCATCCAGGTTACGGTTTCTTATCAGAGAATGCAAATTTCTCAAGGATCTGTGCTAAGAATGGCATCAAATTCATTGGAGCAAGTCCTGAGCAAATCGAAAAAATGGGAGACAAAGCTACGGCTAAAGCAACCATGAAAGCAGCTGGAATCCCTTGTGTTCCAGGTTCTGAAGGTTTGATCGATTCTTACGAAGATGCTAAGAAAACTGCTCTGGTTGTTGGTTATCCGGTGATGATCAAAGCAACTGCCGGTGGTGGTGGAAAAGGAATGAGAGCTGTTTGGAAAGAAGAAGATCTGAAAGAACATTGGGATTCTGCAATCCAAGAAGCTGTAGCGGCTTTTGGAAACGGCGGAATGTACATGGAAAAACTAATCGAAGAGCCAAGACACATCGAGATCCAGGTTGCTGGAGATCAATTTGGTAAAGCTTGTCACCTTTCCGAAAGAGATTGCTCTATCCAAAGAAGAAATCAAAAATTGATCGAAGAAACGCCTTCTCCTTTTATGACGGATGAACTTCGTGAAAAAATGGGAGCTGCGGCTGTAAAAGCAGCAGAATATATTTCTTACGAAGGTGTTGGAACAATAGAATTTTTGGTGGACAAACACAGAAATTTCTATTTCATGGAAATGAATACGAGAATCCAGGTTGAGCATCCAATTACGGAACAAGTTGTTGATTTTGACTTAATCCGTGAGCAAATTCTTCTAGCTGCCGGAACGCCAATCAGTGGAAAAAATTATTATCCGAAAAGACACTCTATCGAGTGTAGAATCAATGCGGAAGATCCTTATGCTGATTTCCGACCATCGCCGGGAAAAATCACGGAACTTAATATTCCTGGTGGAAACGGTGTAAGAGTTGACACTCACGTATATTCTGGATACACGATCCCATCCAACTACGATTCTATGATCGCAAAATTGATCGTTACTGCTCAAACCAGAGAAGAATCGATTGCGAAAATGAAACGTGCTCTGGAAGAGTTCTATATTGAAGGAGTGAAAACTACGATTCCTTTCCACAGACAATTATTGGAGAACGAAGATTTCCTTGCTGGAAACTACACGACCAAGTTTATGGAAGACTTCGTGATGGACAGAAGTTTTGATAATCATATCTAAAAATTATCATTAATAAAGATATAAATGCCTGACTTTAAAAGTTGGGCATTTTTATTACCGTCTATTGAATTCAAATTTATTATTTTTACAAAAATTAAAAGTTATGTCAACAGCAGTTCAGGAAAAAAACTCACAATACTTCATCGACCTCGAAAACCAATACGGCGCGCACAATTACCATCCACTTCCAGTGGTTTTGGACAAAGGTGAAGGTGTTTTTGTTTGGGATGTAGAAGGTAAGAAATATTATGATTTCCTATCCGCCTACTCTGCTGTCAATCAAGGACATTCTCATCCAAAAATTGTGGAAGCATTGGTCAATCAAGCTAAAAAATTGGCTTTGACATCAAGAGCTTTTTACAATTCAAATCTTGGAGAATACGAGAAAAAGATCACAACGCTTTTCGGATTTGATAAAGTCCTTCCGATGAATTCTGGTGCTGAAGCTGTAGAAACCGCTGTAAAATTAGCCAGAAAATGGAGTTATGAAGTCAAAGGAATCTCTGAAAATGCTGCAAAAATTGTAGTTTGTGAAAACAACTTTCACGGAAGAACAACAACAATCGTTTCTTTTTCTAACGATCCAGATGCCAACCAGAATTACGGACCTTTCACGCCAGGATTTGTAAAAATCACTTACAATGATTTGAATGCATTAGAAGAAACGTTTAAAAATGATGCTCAAAATATTGCTGCATTTTTAGTTGAACCAATTCAAGGTGAAGCTGGCGTTTACGTTCCAGACGAAAATTACCTCAAAAATGCTTCAGAACTTTGTAAAAAATACAACGTACTTTTCATCGCAGACGAAGTTCAAACCGGGATTGCAAGAACTGGAAAATTGATCGCTTGTCATCACGAAAATGTTCAGCCAGATATTTTAATTTTAGGAAAAGCACTTTCCGGCGGAATGTATCCTGTTTCTGCAGTCTTAGCCAATGACGAGATCATGAATGTCATCAAACCTGGACAACACGGTTCAACTTTTGGAGGAAATCCGATTGCATGTGCCGTTGCAATTGCTGCTTTGGATGTTGTTGCTGATGAGAATTTATCAGAACGATCTGAAGAACTAGGAAAACTATTCCGTTCTGAAATTGAAAAATTAATTGAGAAAACAGACTTGATCACGAAAGTTCGTGGAAAAGGTTTGTTGAACGCAATTTTAATTAACGATTCTCCGGACAGCAAAACGGCTTGGAATCTTTGTGTTAAACTAAAAGAAAACGGATTGCTTGCAAAGCCAACACACGGTAATATCATCAGACTTGCGCCACCATTGGTCATTACCGAAGAGCAACTTTTGGATTGTGTGAAAATAATCGAGAAAACGGTTTTGGAGTTTAAATAATAAAATGCAACAACTGAAAGAGAAGATAAGCGGACTGATTATCACTTACAACGAAGAAAAAAACATTCGGGAAGTTCTGGAATGTTTTGATTTTTGTGACGAGGTTGTGATTGTCGATTCTTTCAGTACTGATAAAACTGTAGAAATTACAAGCGAATTTCCAAAAGTAAAAATCATTCAAAATAAATTTGAAGATTTTACAAAACAAAGAAATCTTGCTTTGGATTCTGCAAAGAATGATTGGATATTATTTTTGGATGGCGATGAGAGAATTACACCGCAATTAAAAGAAGAAATTATCGAAACGGTAAAAAATCCTAACGCAAAAGATGCTTACTATTTTTACAGAACATTCTTTCTAGGAACGAAAAAGATAAATTTTTCAGGAACTCAAAATGATAAAAATTTCCGTCTTTTCAGGAAGTCAAAAGCATATTATTCAGAAAATAAAAAAGTTCACGAAACACTGGAAGTCAATGGAACTGTAGGCATTTTGAAACACAAACTTCTTCATTATTCTTTTGAAAATTATGACCAATTCAAAAATAAGATGTTGTCCTATGGAAAATTAAAAGGACAAGAACTTCAATTGAAAGGAAAAAAGTATTCATTCATCGTAAAATGGAGCAAAGTTATTTTCAAATTTCTCAAAACATATATTCTAAAGCTCGGAATTCTAGATGGAATTAATGGACTAAAAATAAGCTATCTTCAAAGCTTATACGTGTATGAAACTTACAGAAGTCTAAAAAATAAAGAATAATTTGAAATAGAATTTTTTGCACTAACAATTATTTGTTTGCATAAATTGGGTTTTTAGGTTTAAAGAATTTATCAATTAGATTCGTAAGTCTTTTTTGAGTACTAGATTCCTTAATTCCAATAGGATTTTTGGTCAAATCCATTTCTTTCATCCGCTCTATGATTTGATCAAGAGAATAATTTTTCATAAAACATTCTTTCAGAAAATGGTCGATTATTTTATTCCATCCTTTTTTATTTCCCCAATAATGTCCAACGATCTGATTTGCAGGCTGCAGTGCAGAATATTGATTTAATCCCAAAGAGAAAGCAAATTGTTCTATCAGCCTTCTAGTCACACCATCGGCACACATGGCATCATTAATTCCTAACGTGAGGTCCAGACAATCAAATTGTTTGTTGGATATTCCAATAAGGCCTGCATTCCACATGGCAGAATTTTCATCAATTCTAATATTATGGTAAATCTTTCCTTTTGTCTGTTTCCACATAAGTTTTTCTGTTTTCGAAGACAATACAGAAAGTTTTCCTTCTTTTAAGTGCATGTAATTTTGGCCGCTTATCAAGCCATTACGTAACGTATCAATGTCCTTATAAAAAAAAGTATCACCATCCAAATACAAGATAGGATCCAAGGGATATTTTTGGGCAATCAGCTGAAGCGCTTTAATTTTTACCCTCCAAAAAAATTGATATGGTCCTTCCCAAATCTTTATAACATCTTTGTCAATAGGTATAATCTCTATGTTATCTTCAAAAGAGCGAAATAGTGAGGGATCTTGAGCAACAACGATAATCTTGTCTTCAATATTTTTACGAGCTATGCATGTGTATATTGAAAAATATACTTGCTGATAGTGATCGATATTATTTCCAAATACTAAATATACAATGTTCATATTAATGAAATTTCATATAAAAGCCTTTTATTAGCTTTAAAATGTGTTTTTCTGATCAAATTTAGTGTAAAAAAGCCGATATTAAAAATTTGTTTGGTCTGGTATTTTCTATTAAATTGCAACATAAAATATCCGGCATGCATGGTTTTCTATAAAAGACTTTGTTTTATGTAAAAAATATAAAAATGATTTTTCTTCATATTTAAAATTTTCTTAATTCAAATTTAGCCCATTGCAATTCCCATGAATAGTAATCCACTTATAAGTCTTATCATTCCTTGTTATAATTCCGAACAGACGTTACGGAAGTGCTTAAATTCTGCGATTCAACAATCGTATAACAATCTGGAGATCATTGTTGTTGATGATGGCTCTACAGACGGGACTTCAATCATATATCAAAACTTTCAAAGTAAAGATAATCGAATTAAAATCCTAAAACAACACAATTCGGGCGTTTCAACTGCGAGAAATAAAGGCTTAGAAGCTGCGACTGGAGAATATATTTGTTTTGTGGATTCTGATGATTGGGTAGAAAAGAATTATTGTTCCGAGTTGTATACTTTGCTCATCAAAGAGAATGCGGATATTGCCATTATCGAAGCTTTGTACGAAGATGAAAACGGAAACATTATTTTTTATAAACCTATTTGTGAAAACAAGGTATTTGATAGAAGAGGTGCTCTAGCTTTATTATTGGAAGATAAGGTTATACAAAGCCATCCTTGGGGCAAATTGTACAAAGCGGATATTTTTAAAAATGTAAGATTCCCTGAAGACTTAAAAAGCTTTGAGGATTATTCGACACTTTTCAAAGTTTTTGACAAAGCTATAAAGGTTGTAAAATCAAACGAGAAGCTGTATCATTACATACAGTATGACGACAGTCTTTCTCATGATCTTTCTCCTGAAACTGCCTATTATTTTTATTTGGCGATAATGGAGGTTTTCAAATTCTGCCAAAACACAACACCACTCAAAAACCAAGGAAGAATCACAAAAAGCATCGTTAGAAAACTTCTAATGGTTCTAAAGCGTATTCTACGGAATACGACTAAAGAAGAAATGCAGGAAGAAAAGGAAAAAATCCGTCAATCTTTTAAATTGTTTCTTAAATATCCCGTTAAAGACATAGGCATAGAATATGGTTTTTATATAAGATTATACTATTATTACCCTAATCTTTACACGAAACTTATTTCTAAAAAATGATGAAAAATCCACTTGTGTCAATCGTAGTTCCTTGCTATAACCGCGAAAAATATATTGCAACATGCATTAATTCTGTTTTATCACAAGATTATGAAAATTGGGAATGCATTATAATCAATGACGGAAGCAAGGATAATACTTTAAATTTGGTAAGAAGTTTTGAATTAAAAGAAAAGCGGATTTGTGTGATAGACCAGGAAAATCTAGGTGTTTCTGAAGCCAGAAACAAAGGAATTGATCATGCGGCCGGGGATTTTCTGTTTTTTCTAGATTCTGATGATAAGTTGAGCAATGATGTCATTAGCACTTTGGTTGCGGCTTATGAAAATAATGATATTATCACTGGTGTCATTACTGCGATGGCTTTTGCTGACCAAAGTATTGGTGATGATTCCCAAGTCCTTCATCCAAAGGAAGGCAACGTCACATTTGAGAATAATAATTTTGAAGTGCTAATCCGAACAATGGAAAGTGGACTCACTCCAGTAGTGCAAAACCGACTTTATCGAAAAGATTTTATTGATGAAAATCATTTTCGTTTTAAACCCGGAATTGTGCATGAAGATGAATTGTGGTTTTTTGAGACGATGCTCCTTGCAAAAAATGTAAAATTTGTAAACAAGAAAACTTACTTCTATAGAATTGACCATCAGCACTCTATAACAAAAAATCTAAATGACAGGAATTTAGAATCGTACATAAAAATTATGGAAGAAATTGTTCAAAATTATTCCACAAATGAACGCTATATTAAAATAGCAAAATGGTATGCAGTTTATATAAAAAAAATATTTCTTGATTTTGCAATTAGAGACCGATCAATCTTAAGTGACGAAGTGATTCTAAAATTGGAGTCATCTCTAAAAAACTGTTACATTCCTTTGAGCGATGAAAATTTTCTATCTAAAAATAACGAAATATACTATAAATCCATTAATAAATTATCTTTGCAAAAGTTCAGTATTATTCAAAAATATTTCTTTCGCAATCCTGTCAACAGCCTTAGAAAAATAATAAACGTTCTTAAAATTTCCTATTTTCTTAAATAAATGGAAAATCCTAAAACTTTTTTATTGGTAATGCCCGATTATTCAGATTTTCCAGATCTTTTTCTAAAAAATTTGGAACAATCTGGCTTTAAAGCTTTTTTGATTACAGATAAGATTAATAAGTTTAAATATAAAGGATACGAAAGACTGGTCAATTTTTACAAAAAAACTTTCTTTAGAGATTATAGTTTAAAGAAAGAACTTGTAGAGAATTTTACATTAAACGAATATTCAAAAAAAACGGATAAATTACCAGCGACCTTTGACTATATTTTGGTAATTCGCCCAGATCAGTTTCCAATACCTTTTATTCAAAATTTAAAAAATAAAACTTCTAAATTAATTGCTTATCAATGGGATGGAATTGCAAAGTTCCCAGATATAAAATATTATTATTCATTTTTTGACTCCTTTTATTGTTTTGAAAACGTAGAAAATGTAAGAAATATAAAAAAAATAACCAATTTTTATTTCGATTTGGCAGAATTTAGACCTTCTAAAGACATTAATACAGATAGGCCGCCAGTCTTTTATTTTGTCGGTTTAGACTGGGAGAACAGAAGAGAAATGATCGATAAATTTGTGGAATTTGCTGTAAGAAGAAGAATTACGCTGGATTTCTATATGCAGGAATTTGAAAAAAACAATCACAAAAACCCACATATTAAATACATTAAAGATAGAATAACATTTGCTGAAAACTTAGAACATGTAAAGAATGCAGATGTTCTTCTGGATTTTGTAGATTCTAGACATGCCGGCTTGTCGATTCGGTTTTTTGAAGGTTTGTACTACAAAAAAAAGGTCATTACTGATAACAAAATGGTGAAAAACTACGACTTTTATCATCCAAATAATATCTTTGTTTTGGATGGTAGTAACTACGACCTGATTGAAGATTTTTTAAATCTTTCTTATCATGAAATGAGTGAAGAAATTGTCAAAAAATACAGCTTCAGCAGTTGGATAAAAGAGATTACTAAAAACTAAAATATCAAAACCCGAGATAATTTAAAAGTTTTTTAATATTATTTTCCTGCGTCTCAATAGAGAATTTTGAAAGCGGTAATGCACTGTTGGAATGTAAAGTCTGCCATAAATTTTCGTCCTTATACAATTCCAATATTTTTTCAGCAAAATCGTCTGGGCCTGTATCACTTATGGAAGCTGTAATTTTATCTTCCAGCCCCATGCCTTCCGCACCTATTGAAGTAGTGACGACAGGTAAACCAAACTCCAACGCCTGCCCCACTTTTCCTTTTACACCGGCTCCGTATCGCAATGGTGCTACAAAAATTCTGGAATTTTCAAACCAATGATCTACAGATTCCTTATAACCTAATATTTGAAACTTTTCTGAATGATATTTTTGTTTTAAATCTTCCGGAAAATTAGGTCCTAAAATGTAAACTTTGATAGAATCATTTTTTTTCCAAACCAAAGGCATTATCTCTTCAAATAAAAATCTTACGGCATCCACATTAGGTATATGGTAATATCCTCCTATAAAAAGCAGGCCTTCTCGCTTGGAAAAGTCAATATTTTCAGTATTCACAGGTTTATGAATATTACTGATTGTAAATATTTTATCTCTGTCTATTCCTTGATTAGATACTATTTCTTTTTCTTCATCACTTATGGAAATCACAGCATCTGCATTTTTCATTCCAAAATATTCCTTATCTCTAAAAGATTCAATGTCTTTTTTCCTGCTTTTGGTTATTTTTAAATAATTATTTTCTCGCTCCATTCTCAAGTAATGAAGATCTACCATATCATATATAATCCTTTTGCCGGAAATTTTATTTTTAATCTGTCTAAACCAATAATCAAATCCTAATGGCCTGAAAATCCATATAACATCAACATAATGAAGCGCTTCTGTAACCTGATCTGAAACTTTTACAATTTTATCCTTAGTATTTACATAGTCCTTGCATACTTCTACACAATTACTTCTGAAAAAATCTACATAAACATCATCATCACCTGTTTCTTCAAATTGCTTTACCGCTAAAATTATTCTATGATTATTTTTTTGAAGGATTTTAATAATTTCAAAAAGCCTTCTGGAACCAGAATCTTTATCAGGCTTTGGCATGTTTTCCTCTAGAATAAGAATATTCGGTTTTTTATAATGTGCGTTGAAATTAGTTATTGTCGTACCATCCAAAAATTTTTCATTAGTAAAATATTTGTCCCACCTACTTCTAAAAATTTCCCTGTTTTTCTGCAACAAAACTTCTTTGCCACTATCTTTTCCAGTGTAAGAGATATTTTCAAAATGAATAATTTCTGATTTTGGTTGATAATAAATATCTAGCTTTTGTTCATATTTTAATCTTTGGCAAAAATCGGTTTCCTCATAATATGCAGGTAAAAAAGCTTCATCTAAAAGATTAAGTTTTCCATTAATATCTTTTCTTCTGAATAATAAACTACATCCAGAACAATAATCAACTTTTCGCAAGTAATTAAACTTTGAAGCGTCTATTGCGTCACATCTTCCCAGATTAACAATCTCCGAATCTTTGAAAATAAGACATCCGGCCTCCTGTAAAGTGTTGTCTGCAAAAACCATCTTGGAGCCGACTGCACCGACATTTTCTTTGGTTTCAAAAATCTCTAATAGACTCGATAAATATTTTTCCTGAACCTCTACATCATTGTTTAATAAATAGACATATTTTCCTTTGGCTGCCATAATTCCTTTATTTACATTTCTTAAAAATCCAAGATTTTCAGAATTATTAATGACAGTAATACCAGGTATACTATTTAAATAAACTAGAGTATCATCAGAACTGTTATCATTTATGATAATAATTTCCTTTGGAATATCCTTATCATATTGTTCAATGGTATAAAGGCAATTAAGGGTATATGTGATTTGGTTATATACTGGTATTATGATAGATACTTCCGGATCTACAACAGATTTATCAAAATTAAAATTATATTTTTTAAAAAAATCAAGATCAAAATGATGAATGTTCAGTTTTCTTTTATTCTTTATAAAACTGCGATCCTCAATTTTTTTTTTAAAAAATCTTTTAATTCCCATTTTTAATTTATTATTTTAGTAAGTTCTTTTTAATTTAAGAAAACGAAAGTAGGAAAATTATGACAGACAAAAAAAATCTGATTAAAGCTGGATATCTTATTTCATATGATTACTCTTATGTTTTCAGTTCTATAAAATTAATTTACGATTACGTTGATAGTATTGTGATTAGCTATGATGCCGATAATAAAACTTGGGCAGGAAATGACATTTTTATTCCAGAGAGTTTTTTTGTCGAAGTCAAGGAGATTGATATTCATAATAAAATCACATTTTACAAAGATCAATTTTATGTTCCCGGCATGCAGCCTCTGGATTTGGACACAAGGCAACGTAATATGATGGCAGAAAAAATGGGAAATGGAGGTTGGCATATCCAAATTGATAGTGATGAATATGCTTATGATTTTAAAATATTAGAACAATTCCTTAGAAAGCATAAATTCCTTACTAAAAACCCAAAAAAAACACCAATTAATTTTCTGGTTAATTTGGTTGTGCTGTTCAAACAAAACAAAGATGGTTTTTATGTGATAGAGCCATTCAACGAGTCTTGCTTTTTTATCACTAATAATCCGGTTTATGAAAAAGTAAGGCAACCCAAAGTTGGTAAAACATTACTATTAGATTATTATTTGATTCATCAATCATGGGCAAGAACTCCTGCTGAGATTGAACAAAAAATCAAAAATTGGGGGCATAAAAATGACTTTGATGTTGAAGCATTCAATGAAAAATGGATAGATTTGAACGAAAACAATTACAAAAATTATATTGATTTCCATCCACTTCCCGGCTCATTCTGGGGAAAGCTGGATTTTTTTGAAGCAACTAATATTCAAGATTTTATTGAGAAATTTGAACAAAAACATCCTCAAAAGAAATTATATTTAAATCTGTCTTTTACAAAAAAAATAAAACTCTACATCAAAAGCTTATTTTAGTTTGTGCAAAAAAAGGGAATGTTGACATTCCCTTTTTCCGTTCTAAAATTTTTTAGCTTCTATCATACTCATCCTCCAATCTCACAATATCGTCCTCACCAAAGTAAGTTCCTGTCTGTACTTCTATGAAAACAACTGGTTTGTCTGTAAGATTCATGATTCTATGTTTTGCTCCTAATGGAATGAAGATGCTTTGTCCGTAAGCTAAAGGAATCTCTTCGCCATCAATAACTATTGTTGCATTACCTTCGATAATTGTCCACTGTTCCTGTCTTTTGTGATGGAACTGGTAAGATAATTTCTGCCCAGGATTGACTTCAATCCTTTTCAATTTATAATGTGGCTCATCTGCTAACACAAAATATTTCCCCCAAGGTCTTTCGCCTATTTCCAACATCGTTTTTATTTTTATTAACAAAAGTAGTATTTCGAAAAAGATTAACCAAATTCAAAAGGCAAAACGCTCAGAATTTCTTAATTTTGCACCACAATTTTTTAGTCCTTGAGATGGCTTTTAAAAACCAATATTAATTATGAAAAAAGTAAGAGTGCGATTTGCACCCAGCCCAACAGGCGCTTTACATCTTGGAGGTGTACGAACTGCTTTGTATGATTATCTTTTCACTAAGAATCAAGGCGGTGAATTTGTTCTTAGAATCGAAGATACAGATACGGCAAGATATGTAGAAGGTGCTGAAGATTATATCATGAATTCTTTGGAATGGTGCGGAATCATTCCTGACGAAAGCCCAAGAGTTGGCGGACCATACGCACCTTACAGACAATCTGAAAGAAGAGACATCTACGACAGATACAAAGAGCAGATCCTAAAAACAGATTATGCTTATTTGGCTTTTGATACACCGGAAGAATTGGATGCTATCCGCAAAGACTTCGAAGCGAAAGGCGATGTTTTCTCGTACAATCATCAGACCAGACAACAACTCAAAAATAGCATTTCTCTATCTCATGACGAAGTTCAAAAATTATTGGATGCAAGTGTGCCTTACGTGGTTCGTTTTAAAATGCCGGTTGACAGAACTTTGAGTCTTCAGGATATCATCAGAGGAAATTTTTCAGTGAATACAAATACTTTGGATGACAAGGTTTTAATTAAAAATGACGGAATGCCAACTTACCATTTTGCGAATGTAGTTGATGATTTCGAAATGAAAATCTCTCATGTGATCCGAGGTGAAGAATGGCTGCCATCGATGCCTTTGCACGTTTTACTATATGAGGCAATGAATTGGGAAGCTCCGGAATTTGCTCATTTATCGTTAATTTTAAAACCAGAAGGCAAAGGAAAACTGAGCAAAAGAGACGGGGCAAAATTCGGATTTCCGGTTTTCCCTATGAATTTCAAAGATCCTGAAAGCGACGAGATCTGGAAAGGTTACAAAGAATCTGGTTATTTTCCGGAAGCTTTTATTAATATGACAGCTCTTCTAGGCTGGACACCTGCAAACGATAAAGAAATCGTTTCTATGGACGAGATGATCGCTGAATTTGACCTTCATAAAGTTCATAAAGCGGGCGCAAGATTTGATCCTCAAAAAGCAAAATGGTTTAACCAGGAATATTTGAAGACTAAATCGAATGAAGAAGTTTTAGAATTATTAAAAGAAGTTGAAGAAGTAAAAGCTTTAAATCTTTCTGATGATAAATTACTGAGAATTGTCTCATTAATGAAAGAAAGAGCAACATTCGTCATTGATATTTACAACGATGGAAAATTTTTCTTCGAAGCGCCAACATCTTACGACGAAAAAGCATTGAAGAAAGCTTGGAACGACACAACTTTTGCCATCTTAAAAGACTTTGCCGCTAAATTGGAAACTTCAGAATTTGATTCTGAAACTTTGAAAGAAGCCATTCATCATTTTGCAGAAGAACATTCTTTGGGAATGGGGAAAGTCATGATGCCACTTCGATTAGCATTAGTTGGTGAATTGAAAGGACCTGATGTTCCTGATATTATGAACATTATCGGCAAAGAAGAAACTTTGAAAAGGATAGAAAAAGCAATTGGCTCAAATTAATTATCTTTTTCAAAATCGATTTGTAAAAAAAACATTATTTTTGAGGGTTTAATCCAAACAAAACATGGAATATTTAGAATTTGAACAACCTGTAAAGGAATTGATAGATCAGTACGAAAAATGTGTGCAACTTGGTACAGAAAGCGGCATTGATGTAGATGAATCCTGCAAAAAGATCAAAACAAAAATAGAAGAAACTAAGAAAAAAATATACGGGAATCTAACGCCTTGGCAAAGAGTTCAGCTTTCAAGACATCCGGATAGACCTTACACGCTTGATTATATCAATGGTTTGGCAGATGAAGGTAGTTTTGTGGAACTTCACGGTGACAGAAACTTCGGTGACGACCCAGCAATGATCGGCGGAATTGCCAGTATCAGTGGAAACACCGTAATGTTGATCGGAACTCAAAAAGGAAGAACGACCAAAGAACGTCAGCACAGACGTTTCGGAATGTCGAATCCTGAAGGTTACAGAAAGGCTTTACGCTTGATGAAACTCGCTGAGAAATTCAACATTCCTGTGGTAACTTTGATCGATACACCGGGCGCTTATCCAGGACTTGAAGCTGAAGAGCGTGGACAAGGTGAAGCGATTGCAAGAAACATCTTCGAAATGTGTTCTCTTAAAGTGCCAATTATCACAATCATTATTGGTGAAGGTGCAAGTGGTGGTGCATTGGGAATTGGTGTTGGAAACAAAGTTTACATGATGGAAAATACTTGGTATTCTGTAATCTCTCCGGAAAACTGTTCTGCGATCTTGTGGAGAAGTTGGGAATATAAAGAAACTGCAGCAACTACAATGAAGTTGACAGCAGAAGATATGCTGAAACAGGAATTGATAGACGGCATCATTCCAGAGCCATTAGGAGGCGCGCATTATGACGCTTCGACTACTTATGAAAATGTGAAGAAAGTGCTGTTAAAAGACATTAAAACATTATCTAAGCAAGCGCCAGAGAAATTGGTGAACGACCGTCAGGAGAAATTCATTGCGATGGGAGAATTCAAAGGGTAACAGTTGGCAATTTGCTTTTGGCTTAACACCTTTTAAACCTAATAAAATATAACCCTTTCAGAGTTTTAAACTTTGGAAGGGTTTTCTATTTGTCTGAGTTTCATTGTATGACAAATCGTTAATTAATGAACAAAATTTCAAATCTTGCGAAGCTGCAGCCCGACTTGAGTGGAGCTCTTTTTTGAAGTGGGAAAAGCCTTGGCAAAAAAAGCGGGAACGGAAGGCGGAAATAGCTGCCCAAATAATTTTAAAGATTTAAATCAATTCAATTATAAATACAAAAAAAGCGGCTTCAAAATTTGAAACCGCTTTTCTATTTTAGATAAAATCCTTCGATTATTCAGCATCGAAATCAGCATCTGCGTCTGCAGAAACTTTTTCACCTTCTTCTTTAGATTTTTCTTTGTCTGCTTTTCTTTGAGATAAACCTTCTTTGATAGATTCTGAAACTACGCTCAACAACATATCAATAGATTTGGAAGCATCATCATTTCCTGGGATCACGAAATCCACTTTTCTTGGATCTGAGTTAGTATCTACGATACCGAAAACTGGGATACCCAATTTTTTAGCTTCAGTCACTGCGATGTGCTCTCTCATAATGTCAACTACAAAAATAGCTGAAGGAAGACGAACCATGTCTGAGATAGAACCTAAGTTTTTCTCAAGATTTGCTCTTTGACGATCAACTTGTAGTCTCTCTTTTTTGGATAAAGTTTCGAAAGTACCGTCTTTCTTCATTTTATCGATAGAGTTCATTTTCTTAACTGCTTTTCTGATAGTTACAAAGTTGGTAAGCATACCACCTGGCCATCTTTCTGTAATATAAGGCATGTTAAGTTCAGCAGCGTGTTTTGCTACGACTTCTTTCGCTTGCTTTTTAGTAGCTACGAAAAGAACTTTTTTACCTGCAGAAGTTAATTTTTCCAAAGCTACACAAGCCTCGTCCAATTTAACAGCTGTTTTATGTAAATCTACGATGTGAATACCGTTTTTCTCCATGAAAATGTATGGAGCCATATTTGGATTCCACTTTCTAGTCATGTGACCGAAGTGTACGCCAGCCTCTAAAAGGTCTTTTACATTTGCTTTTGCCATGTTTTCTTGTTTTTTGTTAGTTTACTTTCCGCTTTTCCGCAATCAACTTTACTTTAGATGGGAGTAAAGTTTGGATGCTAAACGTAACGGGCAATATTTTGTTGATAAATAGAACCAAGAGTCGAGAACCAAGAAGAAAACATAAAGTCCTGAATCTTGTGTCTGAAATCTTGAATCCTGAAATTAACGTTTTGAGAACTGGAATCTCTTTCTTGCTTTTTTCTGACCGAATTTCTTTCTCTCAACCATTCTTGCATCTCTAGTAAGCAATCCGTGTGGCTTAAGAACCAAACGATATTCCTCATTGATCGCGCATAATGCTCTAGAAACTCCTAGTCTGATAGCCTCAGCTTGTCCAGTAATCCCTCCTCCGAAAACATTCACTTTAAGATCATATTGATCAACAGTTTCTGTCAACAAAAATGGCTGATTCACTTTATAAACCAAAACATCCGTACAGAAATAAGTTTTAGCATCTTTACCGTTTATGCTAATAACGCCAGTTCCTGGCTTAACAAAAACTCTTGCAACAGAAGTTTTTCTTCTTCCGATTTTGTGTACTGTAGACATATTAATTATTTGAATTCGTTAACATTGATTACTTTAGGCTGCTGAGCTTCATGTTTGTGTTCTGTTCCTTCATATAAATAAAGGTTTTTGAACAAAGCAGAACCTAGTCTGTTTTTAGGAAGCATCCCTTTGATGGATCTTTCCAAAACTTTCAGTTCGTCTTTTTTCTTAAGCTCCTCAGCAGTCATAAACTTCTGACCACCAGGATATCCTGTATGCCAGATGTAAGTTTTATCTGCCCACTTGTTTCCGGAAAGTGTAACTTTCCCAGCGTTCAAAACGATCACATTGTCTCCGCAATCTGCATGAGGTGTGAAATTCGTTTTGTGCTTACCTCTCAAAATCTTTGCAACGGTAGAAGCTAATCTTCCCAACGGTTGCCCAGCAGCGTCTACAACAACCCATTCTTTATTTGCTGTAGCCTTGTTTGCCGATACTGTTTTGTAACTTAATGTATTCACAATTTATCGTTTACGATTAAACATAATTTTCCCTTACGGGTGTGCAAAGGTAGCAAAATTTTTTCGCCTGAAAAATTTATCTGTAAAAAAGATTTTAAATTTCTAATAATTAATGAGTTATTGATTCAGATTTATTCTGAAGTCTTTAAAATTAATTAATATGAAGTCTATTATATAAGAGTGCTTTTTTATATTTTTGGTGAAAATTCTAAAATGAGCCACGGAAAACTAAGAGAAGAAAAAGACTGCCTGAATTGCGGACATACAGTTGAGGAAAAGTACTGCCCCAATTGTGGACAGCAAAACATCCAGACCAGACAGCCTTTTCATTATCTGTTCACGCATTTTGTAGAAGACTTTACGCATTACGACGGGCAATTCTGGGGAACTCTCAAAAACCTGCTCTTCAAACCCGGGAAACTCACGACCACTTATCTGGAAGGAAAACGTCAGATATTTGTTCCGCCAGTTAAGCTATACATATTTGTCAGTTTCATCACGTTCTTCCTTTTTGCTTTATTTCCGCCGTTCAATATCAATTTTGAAGGAAAGGGATCCTCTAAATTATTACCTCAAAAAAGCAAAATCACCGAATTACAAAAAGCCATTACCGATGCTAGGGCTAAGGAAAAACTAGAAGATAAGGACAGTCTATATATTAATAAACTCGACGCTGTCCTCCAGGATTCTGCCAAACTAAATGAGTTAGAGGGGACATTTGACATGAACAAGTCTTTGGATGACGACATAAAAGTTTCTGGGTACAACAACAAAAAGTCTTTTGATTCTGCAGCTGCAAAAAACCCGTCATCTTTTGATTTTATAAATATTCCATTTGCCCATAAATATTTCGAGCTCAAAGAAAAAGGAATTAAAAAAGGCGATATTCTTAAAAAATTATTCGAAACCTCTTTTCACAATCTTCCAAAAGCACTTTTCATCTACCTGCCGATTTTCGCCTTGTTCTTATGGATATTCCATAATAAGAAGAAATGGTGGTATTTTGACCACGGTATTTTCACCTTACATTACTTTGCGTTTTTACTTCTTAACATTCTGATTTTTTCGTTCCTGAACAAATTAACAGACTTTACTGACATTGGTTTTATTAATGGACTCATCCGTTTTATAATGTTAGTTTTTATGATTTACAGTGCAGTCTATTTCTTCATAGCACATCGCAGAGTATATCATTCTCACGGCGTCGTCAGTTTAATCATCGGTTTTATACTGTTTTCAATCAATTTGACCGCATTCTTATTCTTAGTTGTTGGACTGGGAATGATAAGTTTCCTGATGATTCATTAAACAAAATAAAAAAGCCAGATTTCCTAAGAAGTCTGGCTTTTTAAATTATATAATTAAGTTTAATACCTCAACGATTTGCTTTCCCTAAAACTCGCTATCATATAATAAACTACGAAAACTGTAGAAAATTTGATGATGGAAGAAATCGCCGTTTCGAAATCAAATCGTAGCAATCCTAAAACAACAAGGAAAATAATGCCTATAAAGGAAATTCCCATTTTCTTTGGCAAAGGCCAATCCGGATGGTCAACAAAATAAGCCAATCCCCAACCTATTCCAAAAGCAGAAGCTACATAAAGTTCTACCCAAAAATCCACTGGACTTCCCGTAAGACGTCTCAGGAAAAAACTAATTAAAGTTCCGATTACAAAATACATCAGCGCTTTTACCATTTCAAATCATTTTTGCAAAAGTAAGAATTGTAAATTTTATAATGTCTCGAAACCACAAAAGCCACAAAATAAAATCAAATTAGAAATATTTCCAAAAGAGCAAAAAAGGAAAGGTTTTATTTTCATTCATCTTTTTTGAACTTTTGAAAAGCTAAAAACAATATCGCTTTGGTGACTTTTGTGGTTTAAAATTAAAATCAATCAACACCAAAATCTCCTCAACAAAATTCCTTAGATTTGTGTAAACGATATTTTTATGCGCGAAGTTCGGCTGAATTCTATTCTGGATAATGACTTTTACAAAATCACAATGCAAAATGCAGTCGTGAAATTATTTACCAACGAAATTGTAAAATACGAATTCATCAACCGCGGAAAACACGAGTTTCCAGAAGGTTTTGCAGACGAACTCAGAAAATCTGTCAACGCAATGGCAGAACTGAAACTTACCAAGGACGAAAAAAAATACCTGAAAGTTACCTGCCCTTATCTAGCCCTTCCCTACCTCGATTTTCTGGAAGGTTTTCATTACGACCCTTCCGAAGTGAAGATTGAACAAATCGGCAATGAACTGAAAGTTTCCGTCGAAGGACTTTGGTACAGAACGATTCTTTGGGAAGTTCCTTTGCTGGCACTTATTAGTGAACTGCATTACGAAATGAATCATCTGGAAAGACAAACCAACGAAGAAGTCATTGAAAAAACGGTTGAAAAAGCCGTTCATCTTACAGAACTCGGTGTTCCGTTTGCGGAGTTTGGAACTCGAAGAAGACATTCTTACAAAGTTCACAGATTGGTAATGGACGCTTTGATTCAGGATAAAAAATCAACTTTTACAGGAACTTCGAATGTTCATTTGGCGATGCTTTACAACGTAAAACCAATCGGCACGCACGCACACGAATGGTTTATGTTTCACGCGGCGGAATTTGGTTTCAAAATGGCCAATTCTATCGCACTGGAAAATTGGGTGGATGTTTACCGCGGTGATTTGGGCGTTGCACTTTCCGACACTTACACGACGGAAGTTTTCTTCCAGCAGTTTGATAAGAAATTTGCGAAGTTGTTTGACGGCGTTCGTCACGACAGCGGTGACCCTTTGGAATTTGCGGACAAAACGATTGCGCATTATCAGAAACAAGGCATCAATCCACTATTTAAATACATTATTTTTTCAGACGGACTGAATCTCGAAAAAGTAGAAGAAATCACGAATTACTGCAAAGGAAGAATCGGAATTTCTTTCGGAATCGGAACCAATCTCACGAATGATGTCGGACTCAAGCCAATGAACATCGTGATGAAACTTATCAGCGTAAAAGGTATTAATAACGAATGGATTCCAACCGTGAAACTCTCCGACGAAAAAGGAAAATACACCGGCGACCCGAAAATGATTGAGTTGGCGAAGGAGTTTTTGAGGATAAAATAATCAAGAAAATTACAAGTAAACTTTGTGCAATAAATAAAACTGAATGGATATTAAAGATTTAATACCAAAAGACAAATTTGACATTGAAACAGCAGAAATGCTTCGTAATTATTCTTTTAAAAATATTCATCCAATAGTTCCTGATTTGTTAGAATGGTTGCAAGACGGAAATTGGCCAGTCAGTAAAACAGTTGCAGATTTTCTAATTCCTTTTACAGACGATATTTCTCAAGAAATTCTTCACATTTTAAAAGGTACTGACGAAGTTTGGAAATATTGGATTCTTTTGATTTTTGGAAAAACAATTAAGAATGAAATTGTTATTAATGAAATTAAAAGGATTGCCATAAATCCTACTGATGACGAAATCAATGATGGAGTCAATGATATCGCAATCAAAATAACTCAACTGTAATTTATTAAAAAATATCATTATTAAATATTCTTTCAATAATCTCATCTATCATTCCAAAAACCGACAATTTTAAAATGACAACTTTCCCAATAACAGCTTCAACATTATCAGAAACAGAATTAGGAAACTTCATTAAAGAAAAATATGTATTTAATGAAAATTCTGAGTGTAAGCTGTTCCGAACTGGCATCAATCACACTTATTTTTTGTCAGACTCCCAAAGTAAATTTGTCATCAGGGTTTATTGTCATCAATGGAGAACGAAGATAGAAATCGAGCAGGAATTAGAACTTTTAAAGTTACTTCAAAACCATAATCTTTCGATTTCATTTCCAATTTCTGACAAAGACGGAAATTACATTCAGGAAATAAATGCGCCGGAAGGACTTCGATATGCTGTTGTTTTCTCATTTGCAGAAGGCGAAAAAATGAGATTTATGACCAATGAAACCTGCTTTGCCATTGGTTCACTTATAGCTAAAATCCATAATATTACAGCAACAAAAAAAATCGAAAGGATAAATTACGATTCTGATGTTCTTTTGAATAAACCTTGTGATTATCTGAAATCTTATTTTTCTGAAGATTTGGACGAAATGAAATATCTGAAGGAAATTAGTGCCAATATATCCGGGAATTTTAAAGAAAGTAATTTGTCTGAAAATCAAAAAGGAATTGTACATCTGGATATTTGGTACGATAATTTGAGTGTGAATTCCAACAATGAAATTACCATTTTCGACTTTGATAATTGTGGAAACGGCTTGCTGATTCTGGATGTTGGCTATTTCTGCAAACAATTATTTTTCATTGAATCTAACAAAAAAATATATGAATCGAAAGTTGAAAGTTTCTTGAATGGCTACAGAAAAGAAAGAAATCTGTCGGATAATGAACTTAAATTGATTCCGGCCGCTGGAGCATCAATTTTTGTATTTTATCTTGGTGTTCAGGCTCAGAGATTTGATTGGTCCAATATATTTTTTACTGAAAACTATCTTAAAATGTTTGTTGGGAGAATAAAAAACTGGATAGACTATTACGAAACTAAAGAAGCAACAATAATTACAAATGGTTTAGTGTGATGCCTATTTTTCAGCAATCATTCCGCTTTCACTACATATTATCATTATCCCGACGACTTTCTTTTTCATAAATTTAAAATCCTTAAAAAAATAAAATTAGTGAAGAAGTTTTTAAGGATAAAGTAATATGACAACATAACTTAACAATGGGAATGCAATTAATTTGCGCTCCCATTTTTTATATAAAATATCAAGTCATCAAACAAATGTTAATTTTATTTAAAATTAATTTCTGTATCGAAAAAAAAATTAAATTTACAATAAGTGAAAGTTTAAAATTTAAATGCCGGAAAAATCAACAAAAATCCTTTTGGCATTAATTTTACTGCTTAAAAAAACATAAATTAATTTAATACTATGAGAAAAACAATTAAAATCGCTGCTCTTGCCTTAATGGTTTCAATGACGGCTGTTTCTTGCAAAAAGAAAGTCTCTGATGCAGAATTGACATCACAGGCAACTACCGTGATCACTTCTTACCCTGGAACTTCTGTGGAAGTGAAAGAAGGAAAAGCACACCTTAGCGGGGTTTTTGCAACCGAAGCTGACAAACAAGCTGCTATCGATGCTTTGAAAAAAGTAGAAGGCGTGAAAGATGTTCACGATATGGCAACTGTAGCACCAGTAGCTGCTCCAGTAGAAGTAAATGTGGTTGATGCTGCGGTTCTAACAAAAGTAAACACAGCACTGAAAGACATCCCAGGCGTAAAAGCCGAAGATGTTGCAGGAACTTTGACATTGACAGGAACTACCACTGCTGCCAACGCTAGAAAAGTGAAAGAATCTGTAGATGCTTTGAAAATTGGTAAATACGATAACAAAATAACAGTTAAATAATTATGAGCTTACAAGATAAATACGCAAGTGTAGTTTCTGCAGCTCAGTCTGCCGGACTTTCTGACCTTTCTGTTCAAGAGCAGGATGGCGTTTTGTACATCACAGGAAAAGCGGCTAACAGCGCTTCTAAAGATTCTGTTTGGAACGCTTTGGGCGCTATCGATTCTTCTTATACTGCGACCGACATCAATATCGATGTTCAGGTTTCAGGATTGACAGCTGGTGCTTCTTTAACAGTTGCAACAGATGAATCCAACCTTAATATCCGTCAGGAACCATCTACGGATGCGGCGGTTGTTGGAAAAGCAGCAAAAGGGGAAACAGTGACCTTAGTAGAGCAATCTTCTGACGACTGGTGGAAAATCAAAACGGCGGATGGCGAAGAAGGTTATGCTTATGCAAGATATTTGAAAGCTTAATTTCAAAACGATTTAATATCATATTAAAACCTCTGAATTTCAGGGGTTTTTTCTATTTTTAACCATTGGCATTTAACATTGGTCTAATTTCCAATCTAACTTCTAACCATTAAAAACTATTAATGAGAAAACTCCTTTTTCTTTTGATTCTGATTTGCCTGAGACTAAGTGCCCAAACTTACAACGTGAGCGGAAAAGTGACCGACGATAATAATTCGCCTTTGGAAAACGCAACGGTTTCACTCATCAAACAAAAAGATTCTTCCATCATCAATTTTACCGGAACTAATAAAAACGGAAATTTCAGCTTTAAAGTTCCAACCCAAAACGAGCCTTCGTTTTTACAGATTACAGGCGATAAACTCAAAACCTATTCTAAAAAATTTGAGGTTATTAATAAGGATGAGGAACTTGGAAATATCAAATTAATAAAAGACTTGGTAACGAGTATTGAAGAAGTTCAAATCACGGTTTCGCCTGTCAAAATCAAAAAAGATACGGTTGAATACACGGCGTCTTATCTGAAAGTAAAACCTGATGCGAAAATTGCTGAATTACTAAAAGAAATTCCAGGTGTAGAAACTGATGAAGACGGAAAAATTACCATTAATGGAAAACCTGTCAACAAAATTCTCATCAACGGAAAACCATTTTTCAATAAGGACGGAACGATTGCTTTGCAGACTTTCCCCGCAGATATTATTAAGAAAATCCAATTCACAACGTCGAAAACCAAGGAAGAGGAATTCACGGGAAGAACGCCGAAATCCGACAGTATGACGGTCAACTTCAACATCGATGAAAAAAATAACAAAGGAAATCTCAACAATCTGAGTCTCGGTTACGGAAGCAACAAACGTTATGAAGGCAATCTTTTTATGACGAGATTCCAGAAAGACCGCAACATTGCATTGATAGCCGCTTCCAATAACATCAACACCACCGGATTTTCCGTCGATCGCTTTTTTGACAGCGGCACCAAAAGTAAAAATTCTGCAGTGAATGGTCGCGCCGCCAACAGCGGAATTCTACGAACTTCGATGATTGGAATTAATTATGCGGATAAAATCGGTGATAAATTAGATCTGGAAAAACTCAGTCTGCAATACAATGATAGCAACTTGGAAACCTATTCCAAAACGTCGAGGACGACTTTTCTACCAGATTATAAACTCGATAAAAACTCGGAAAGGAATGGCAATTCGGACACGAGAAAATTCACAGCAGGTACGGATGCCACTATTGAAATCGATTCTTTGACGAACGTTACGATTTCCGCCAATTTCGCAAACACTACGGTCGATAATGTCAGCGACAGCAATACTTTTACACTTCGAGATGACGAGAATCTGAACAGCAGCAAAAGTTCTTTGAGAGGCAATTCTGAGAACAACAACTTCAGTCCGACGATTGGTTTGACGAGGCGGTTCAAAAATGAAAGACGTTCACTTTCGGCTTCCATCAATAATACGTTTGCGCAAAGTGTGAACCGGAATTACAACCTTCAGGAAACCTTGTTTTTCCAAACGCCTGAAGATAATGATTACCGAAATCAGTTTTCTCAAACCAAAAATTCCAGAAATAGTTTCGGAGCTGACTTCAAATATTTTGAGCCGATCTCAGATTCGGCGACGGTTTCTTTGGAAATGAATTTTGACCATCAGAATTTGAGCAATGAAAGAATCGTGAATGATTTTGACACTAATTCAAATGAATATTCAATTTATAATTCATTGTTATCGAATATATTAAATCAAAATAATGATTTCCTTAATACTGAAATCAATTACAACCTCAACAAAGAAAAACTGACGTTCCGTGCTGGTGCGAATCTTAACTATTCGAAACTTGACGTCAATTCCATTTACAATCAGGAAAATACGCCGCTTAAAAAGAATTTTGTTTTGCCGGAATATAGTTTGATGTTCCAGTACAAATTCACAAGAAGCAAGAGCCTGAGAATTACGAACAACGCCAACTACACGATTCCGGCGGCAATGGAACTGAATCCTTTTATTGACATTTCGAATCCATTAATCACAGTTCAGGGAAATAAAGATTTGAAAAGTACGTGGCAAAACTCGACCAACATTAACTATAATTCTAATGATGTGGCGAGAGGAATTAACTTTTTTGCCTCGATGAATTTCCGTTATATCAATAATGACATTGTGGATTTTTCTTACTTTGATGAGTCCGGGAAACAGTTCAGCACTTACGCCAACATCAGCGGAAACAAGCGTGCGAACTTCAACACGTCGTTTTCCAAAAGTTACAAATGGAACGGAAACCGTTTGAGAATTGCGCCGACGTTCTCCACAAGTTACAGCTACAGAAAAGGTTTTGTAGATGCCACGCAATTCACGAATGACATTTATACGCTTTATCCAAGACTGAATGTGACGCTCAATTGGAAAGACATTATGGATGTCCGCTCGTCCTTCGGAATCAATTATTCTTACTCGCATTACACCAATTACAGTCTGGATAAAACGAAAATCGCAAACCAAACGGTCAATATTGGAACAACCAATTATTTCCTGAAAAAGGACCTTTTCTGGGAAAATGATTTCCGATACGCGAACAATTCCAACATTTCTGCAGGTTTCAACCGAGCGTCTTATTTCTGGAATTCAAGTTTGACTTATCAGTTTTACAAGAAGCAGATGATGTTGAAATTCAAAGTTTATGATTTGCTGAATCAGCGTCAAAATATCACAAGAACGATTGGAGATAATTATGTAGAGGATAAAGAAGAACTGATTCTGAGACGTTATTTTATGCTGACTTTGATTTTTAAATTCAACAAAATCGGTGGCGGCAAATCTTAAAAATCAATTTATTTTCCCCAACCCTAAAGAGAGTAAATTGATTTTTCGCTCCCTTTAGGGCTGGGGAAAACGAAAAATTAATTGACGTTTATAACTTAATACAAAACCTCTTTTGTCAAAATACTTTCAATATTATCCGGGTAATTGACCTCGATCAAATTCTCAGCATTGATCCAATTCCTGATTTTTGTCGAATCTAACTTGGTCGAATTGGCAACGCCCATTTTTTCCAGCGCAAAAGCATTACATTCCTGTTCGTATTGATTTTCGATGGGGATCACGAATAATTTTTTGTCCATAAACATTGCTTCAGCAGGCGTTTCGAAGCCGGCGTTGCAAAGGATTCCTTCACAAGATTCGAATAGTTCCAGATATTTCTTCTCATCAATCGGGAAAATCTCGACATTGTTGAACTTCTGATGTTGCTTGGCATATTTAGAAAAAACCTTCCACTGAACATCAATTCTCGTCAGGAAATTGGTGATCACTTCATCCGAAAAACTAGGAAGATAAACGAGATAATGCCCCTGATTGGTCGGATTCAGATTTCTGATTTTTTGTCTGATGACCGGCTTTTTGATATGCGAATTATAATTCTCGAAATGAAAACCGATCTTCTTTTTACACGGCACATAATGATTTAGGATCAAACTTCCCAGCCAATCCTTTTTCTCAGGTTTCGGCGTTTCTTTAAAGGTCAAAGAAGCTTGATGACTGAGTTCCATGATTGGAAGACCCTTCAGTTTTGCCGCCCAGCCTGTCAACGGCTCAAAATCATTGATAATCAAATCATAAGCTGACAAATCCAAATCTTTGATCACCTTTGCCGCTTTGCAGAAATTATTTTCCAGAAAAGTCTTTTTATAGGATAATCCGCCAGTTTTATTATAAAGTAAGGAAACACCTTTGAAACGGAAATCGATATCAAAATCCGATTTCAACTGCGTCTGATGGCCGCTTATCAAAGTGTCTACCATAGCGTGTTTTTTGAGAATCGGGATAATTTCCTGAGCTCGTGCGAGATGTCCGTTTCCTGTGCCTTGGAAGGCGTATAATACTTTCATATGGTTATCATTGTTTTGTGTTTTTATCTGCGGTCGTAAGATTTAAATCAATTAGATAGTTTTCATTGCCAACACCTCTATTCTATCTTCTTTCGACATTGTTTTTATTTTTGTCAACTCCATTTCACCTTTTAGCGTAAATGTTTTCAATTATTGCCAAATCGTTTTCACTTTGAGCAGTTTTGTTTTACATTTTTGCGATACAGTTTTCATTTTCATCAATTTTGTTCTAAGTTTGAGCACATCTGTTTCAATTTTTAGCATATTAGTTTTAAATATGAATCACATCGTTCTCAATTAAACAAGCTGAGTTACGATTTTCATCAGTTGCTCGCTACTCATTTCTTTTAATTCTTCAGGTTCATCATCATTCAAAGTATGTTTTTCATCTTCATAGACGAATAGTTTCCATTCACCATTCTGATATTCCAAAGCAGAGAGATTTTCCACCCAATCGCCGGAATTCAAGTAAATACATTTTCCCTTTTTACCAATTACTTCACGAATTTGAGGCTGATGAATGTGTCCGCAAATCACGTAATCGAAGTTATTTTCTATTGCCAATTCGGAAGCTGTCAGTTCAAAATCACCGATATATTTCACCGCTTTTTTGACATTATTCTTAATCTTCTTTGAGAACGAATATTTCTCTCTTCCAATTTTCTCAAGAAACCAGTTAACAAGATTGTTGATAGCAATCAGCAAATCATAACCTTGTCCGCCCAATTTCGCAATCCATTTGGAATGCTGAACAGACGCATCAAAAACATCGCCGTGAAAAATCCACGCTTTCTTGTCTCCGAGTTTCAAAACATGTTTGTTGCACAACTTCAGTTTTCCCAATTCGAAATCTGTGAAGTTCCGGAATGCTTCATCGTGATTGCCTGTGATGTAGAAAACCTCCGATTCTTTGGTTGCAAATGATATTAATTTCTTTACTACTTTGAGATGCGATTTCGGGAAATAAGATTTCTTGAATTGCCAAATATCAATGATGTCGCCATTCAGAATCAAAGTTTTCGGACGGATGGAATTGAGATAACGCAATAATTCTTTCGCCTTGCAACCGTAAGTTCCAAGATGCACATCAGAAATAATGACAATTTCAACATCTCTTTTCATATTTGGATTAAGGGCGATTTCATTCACAATCAGATTTATACAAAGAACGATTTCTAATTTGAACTGTGCGTGAATGCTATTTTATATTTGATGATGCGAAACCGATGAATTTCCTGATTGTCTTAATATTAATTTAAAAAATAAGTGGATATTCTCTCAAAAATATTAGTTTTGTTCAGTTACAATTTACATTAGACATTAAAAATTGTTTTGAGTTTCAATCGCTGTGAATCTTATCGCAAAGATTTTGATTGCTAAAACATTTTTAGGAAGCAAAGATTTTGCTTAAGCAAATTGATGAAGCGAGAGCTTAGACAACGAATTCATTCGCTTCTTTGCTCTCTAAATATTGAGTCGCAAGAAAAAATCTTTGCATTTAAAAAATTAAAAGTTATAATAAAAGTTATGAAAGGTCAGAATAAACTGTTTATCGCAATTATCGTCGCATTGATTTTGGGCGTTATTTTAGGAGGAATCGTCCACACCAGTTATCCGGAATCAAATGCCGAATTTGCAAAGAACATCAAATTGTTGGGAACCGTTTTTATCCGCCTCATTCAGATGATTATTGCGCCGTTGGTTTTCTCAACCTTGGTTGTAGGAATTGCAAAGATGGGCGACATCAAAATGGTGGGACGCGTTGGGACAAAGGCGATGCTTTGGTTCATTTCGGCCTCTTTGGTTTCCTTGACAATCGGTTTGGTTTTGGTGAATTGGCTGGAACCTGGTCACGTGACACAACTTCCGATTCAGGATGTCTCGTCCGCTTCTGACATTGTAAAAAACAGCAAAGGATTTTCTGCGGAAGACTTTGTGACGCACATCATTCCGAAAAGTTTATTCGAAGCTTTTGCTACTAATGAAGTTCTTCAAATCGTGGTTTTCTCCGTTATGTTCGGAATTGCGCTTTCTGCGATGGGTGAAGATTATGTAAAACCAGTTATTAAAGGTTTAGACATTATCGCTCACGCCATTTTGAAAATGGTAGGATACATTATGTGGGTTGCGCCTTTGGGTGTTTTTGGAGCGATTTCTGCGGTCGTTGCCACGAATGGTTTTGAGATTTTCAAAGTCTACGCTATCTATTTGAGAGATTTCTTTTTCGCGCTCGGCATTCTTTGGTTGGTACTTTTATTGGTTGGTTATATGATTCTCGGCAACCGACTTTTCGAATTGTTGAGAAGAATCAAAGAGCCTTTGTTGATTGCATTTTCCACCACAAGTTCCGAAGCCGTTTTCCCTAAATTAGTAGAAGAATTGGAAAGATTTGGTTGCAACAGCAGGATTGTATCTTTCATTTTGCCTTTGGGCTATTCCTTCAATCTGGACGGAAGTATGATGTATATGACGTTTGCCTCGATTTTCATTGCACAGATTTATGGCATCGATATGCCACTTGGACAGCAAATCATAATGCTTTTAGTTTTGATGCTGACGAGTAAAGGAATTGCAGGCGTTCCGAGAGCGAGTTTGGTAATCATCGTCGCTGCTTGCGGAATGTTTGATATTCCGGTGGAAGGCATTGCTTTGATTTTACCAATCGACCATTTCTGCGATATGGGAAGAAGTATGACGAATGTTCTGGGTAATGCGTTGGCGACGTCTGCTGTGAGTAAGTGGGAAGGGCAGTTGGAGAGTTAACAAATGTCAATCTTAGATAGAAATAAATTTTCAGTTGCGTCAAGTTTATTAAGCTTGATAGTTATAATTTTTGTAGTCATTATCAATTATAAAATTTTGTATGATTACAATAATTCTGATGGTAAAACAAAAGCTTTCTTCGACTTTGTTGCTTTTAGTAATTATTCTTTGAAATATTATTTGATTATTATTTCATTTGTTTCATTGATTTTTATTCGAGTAGGTTTTAAAAATAATGAAAAGATTTTAAGCTTGCGACCTTCAATCATTTTACTAATCATTTCAACTGTATCTATATTTTTCAGCTTTTGGAAGTGGTTCACTTAGGTAATGAAGAAGCACTTCGACTCCGCTCAGTGTGACATATCTAATATTAACTCGTTTATTCAGCAGTGTCAGTCTGAGCGGAGTCGAAGACTTTTCATATGCTGACAATTCTCGTTGAGATTCTTTCAGAATGACAAAATTGTGTTTAAACGATGTAATAAATCCAAGGCCCAAATTGTCCTTATCTCGTAAACCGATAACTAATGAAACAAGCCTTCTTAATCGTATTATTCCTAAATCTTTCATTTTTAGGATTTTGCCAGAAATCAGAACAAACAAAATCAATCGACAATTACCTGACCGAAGTAATGAAAACTTATGATATTCCAGGTTTGGCGGTTGGCGTTGTAAAGAACGATAAAATAATTTTTCAAAAATATTACGGCAGAGAAAATTTGGAATCTGATAAAAAAGTGGATTCAAATTCGCTTTTCAGGGTTTATTCTACGACGAAACTGATTACCAATGTTGCTGTTTTCCAGTTGATTGAAAAAGGACAACTTTCGCTTGAAGATAAAATATCGAAGTATGTTGACCATCTTCCAAAAGAATGGCAAGATGTGAAAATAAAAAATCTTTTATCCCATTCTTCTGGCATTCCGGATTTTGAACGATATAATCTACCCACAAATCTTTCCAATGCAGAAGTTTTTGAACGACTATCCAGAGAAAAAATGGAGTTCGAGACGGGAAATCAGTACAGTTATAATCAGACCAATTATCTGCTTTTGGCAATGACTATCGAAAAAATTACAGGACAAAAGTATGAAGATTATGTTTTGAAAAATCAGTTTTATGATGCTAAGAATAAAATCATATTCAATTCCGATTCTTTTGAAAAAATCCCTAATCGCATTCAGTTTTACAGGTATAATGATTCTCTGAAACAGTATAAAAAATCCACGCACGTTGGAGGTTTGAGAGCGCATCCTGCAAATGGACTGGCAATTTCCCTTCCCGATTTTCTGCAATGGAGCATCCATTTGGATAAAAATCAATTCCTGAAGGACGAAACGAAAAAGCTAATGTGGAAACCGTTTGATTATACTAATAAGCAAGATGTTTTTGCTCACGGCTGGGATATTACCAAAACCGGAAGTGTAACGTCTTACGGTTTTTCCGGCGGAAATGTAAGTGCTTACAGTATTTTTCCTGATAATGATTTGTCTATCATTTTTATGTCAAACGGTTACAAATACAATACTTTTCCACCTTTATATATTATAGTCAACCATATTGCAGGGTTGGTAGATAAACAATTGGCCAATCCGTATTGGTCAAGAGAAGAATCGGTAGCTTCTGAAATTATCAATAAGGCTGATGTCAAAAAAGAGATTTATGGTTATCGGATTGAGAATGATAAAGTGATTTTCACTTACAAAATTCCTAAAGATTTAAACGCTGAAGCTATTGATAAAATGTCTGTTGCAGGTTCATTCAATGATTGGAATCCTGGGAATACAGCTTATCAAATGGTTTTAAAAGACAAAAATACGTTTGAATTGGTTCTGCCTAAATCTCAATTCGAGAAAGGAAAAACTTACGAGTTCCGATTTGTGATGAACAAAAATGGCTGGTTCACGACGCCTTACAGCGCACTCAACACCAATGGAAAACCTGATGATAATAATTTGACTTTGAAGGTTGATTAATCATATCTTAATTTTGAAAACACTTCGACTCCGCTCAGTGTGACATCGCTAATACTAATGCAGTAATTCAACAGTGTCAGTCTGAGCGGAGTCGAAGACTTGTATCTATTTAAAAACATTCCTTATTGCATTTAGATTGACTTCGTCGAACCACTTTGTTAGGTTTCCTACGGAATGACAAAATTGTATTTTATTGACAAAATCTTGATTTGAAGTGGAAATTCCTAGCCCTGATGGTAGTGGAAATCCCACAGCAAGCGATGGGAAAGCGAAGGCGCGAGGAATTGCAACGGACAGCAGGTTCCCGGCTCCTAATTGAGTTGGAGTGTGGGAGAGTTTTAGTGTGGGAGAGTAATTCGCTAAAACTCTATTTCTCTCAAACCCTCCGACCCAACACGCCTGTCAAAAATCATCAGCATAGACAAAATCACAAATCGTATTGATTCTAAATTAATTTTAAAATCCGTAAATTTGCAGGATCAAGAATCAAAAGTTTTATGCCGACGAAATCAAAAGTTCAGGAATTCCTGAAAGAAATAGAAGTGGAAGACCTGGTAAGTAATTTTCAGGTGATGGGCGACGATATTTATATTGATATGACAGCCCATTCTCCGGCAATGCACGAGAAAAAGAAGCTGGAAGTAGCTATGAGGCAGGCATTTGCTTCGGAATTTGGAGAGCAGATCAATCTTAAATTGAAGATTACTTCTCCGGAATTACCAGCAACGCCAGTAACAAATGAAATCAAAGGAAAGCAAATCGCTGGAATTCAAAATATCATCGCAATCGCTTCCGGAAAAGGTGGCGTTGGGAAATCTACGGTTGCAGCGAACCTTGCGGTGACGTTGGCAAAAATGGGTTTCAAAGTTGGATTGTTGGATGCAGATATCTACGGACCGTCTGTACCGACAATGCTTGATACAGAAGGTCAAAAACCAATTTCTGTGGAAGTGAATGGCAGAAACCTAATGAAACCAATCGAAAATTACGGTGTGAAAATGCTGTCAATCGGTTATTTTTCAGGTGCAAACCAAGCGGTTGTCTGGAGAGGACCAATGGCTTCGAAAGCATTGAATCAAATGATTCGTGATGCGGATTGGGGCGAATTGGATTTCTTGTTGATTGACCTTCCTCCGGGAACTGGTGACATTCATTTGTCTATCATTCAGGAAGTTCCAGTGACTGGAGCGGTGATTGTGAGTACGCCTCAACACGTTGCTTTAGCAGATGTGAGAAAGGGAATCGCAATGTTCAATATGGAAAGTATCAACATTCCGGTTTTGGGATTGATAGAAAATATGGCTTATTTCACACCGGAAGAGTTACCTGAGAATAAATATTATATCTTTGGCAAACAAGGTGCTCAGTTTATGGCAGAGGATCTGGGAATTCCGGTTTTGGGAGAGATCCCATTGATTCAGAGTATCAGAGAAGCTGGTGACGTTGGAAGACCAGCGGCGCTTCAGGAAAACTCTAAGATTTCTGAGATTTACATCAAGACTGCTCAGAATATGGTAGAAAGTCTTGTTGAAAGAAACAAAAATCTACCTGCAACCGAAGCCGTTAAAATTACAACGATGGCTGGTTGTTCTCCGAAAAAGTAGTTCGGAGTCATTAAAAGGAAAATATATAAAATGGATAATAATACAAATCAAATTCAGGAAGAACTGGTAACCAAAGTGATGGATGCTTTGGAAAGTATCCGTCCGTTTTTGCAGAAAGACGGTGGCGATATCGAATTGGTTGATGTTCAGGAGAAAAAAGTGTTCGTAAAACTTTTGGGAAGCTGCTCTAGTTGCGGCATCAGTAGTTCTACGATGAAGCTGGGTGTGGAAAGCACCATCAAGCAGCACGCTCCGGAGATTGAAGAAGTCATCAGCATTTAAAAATAAAAATCCCGATTCAGTTTTGAATCGGGATTTTTTTATTCTACTATTTCAGCATCCTGAATTTCGCGGTTGCCTTTTCTAAGTTGACTTTCCCAAAGCAGGAATTTATCCACTTCTTTCATAAGCATTGGAATCGCCAATGCCAATATTGCCAAATCATCCAAAGCACCTACAACAGGCACAAAATCGGGAATGATATCAATTGGCGAGATGACATAGATTAAAGCCAGAGCTGGAATTAATACATCCGTGAATTTCATTTTATATTCGCCTCGGTACCATAGTTTGAACATTCGAACAACAGAAGGAATCTTTTGGAGGAATCCTTTGTGTTTGATGGCTTCTTGAGCCAGTTTTAATTTTGAATATTTCATTTTTGTGTTTGTTTTTATTTTTCGACTAATCAAATTTCGCAAATTCTATTCCAATCAAATCATAGAAAATCGTAATGTTTTGTTAATTAATCACTAAGTCAATCGGTCAGTCAGTTTTGCAAATTGTTTCTCTGCACTTTTTCCTTCGTAAAGGATATCATAAACAGCATTGATAATCGGTAATTTCAACTTCTTCTCCTCACAAATCGAGTAAATCCCTTTCGTAGCGTAATAACCTTCTGCGACCATACTCATCGATTGGATTGCCGATTTTACCGTATAGCCTTTTCCAATTAAGTTTCCAAGATTCCTGTTTCGTGAGAATAAGGAATAAGCGGTTACAATCAAATCACCTAGATATGCGCTGTCATTCACATCTCTTTTCTCGGGATAAATAGATTCCAGAAAAATTTCCATTTCTCGAATAGCGTTGGAAACATAAACGGCAATGAAGTTGTCTCCATAACCCAAACCACTGGCAATCCCCGCTCCTATTGCGTAGATATTTTTCAGAATTGCAGAATATTCGTTTCCGAGTATATCGCAGCTTGTATTGACCTTAATATAATATGACGACAAAATGCTCTGTAAAACCTCCGCATCTTCTTTGGAAGCAACAGCAACCGTCAAATAAGACAATCGTTCCATCGCAACCTCTTCTGCGTGACAAGGACCAGCAATCACCGCTTGATTTTTGAATCCGATTTTGAATTGGTCTTTCAAATAATGTGCAACAATATCATTGTGTTTCGGAACTATCCCTTTGATGGCAGAACAAAACAACTTGTCCTGATATTCGCAGGTCAGTTTCTCCATGGATTCCGCCAAATAGATGGAAGGAACCGCCAAAATGATCACATCAGAATTGGAAACCAGTTCGTTGATATCAGTTGTGATCTGTAGTTTTTTTAGATTGAAAGAAACTGTTGTAAGATATGTCGGATTGTGCCCACGTTGTTCTATAGCGCCTTTCACAAATTCGTTTCGGACGCACCAGTTCACGGTTTTACAGTTTTCTGCAAGCATTTTTACAATGGCCGTTGCAAAACTTCCGCTTCCCAAAACGCCTACACGTACATTTTTAGATGATTTAGTCGATTTCTTAGTCATTATTGATCTGCATTTTCATTTGTAAATATCTATTACTTTCCAAGATTACAAATCTAATGTAATTTGTGAATTTACCTAAATCTAAATTCCATTTTACAATATTTTAAGAATAATTAACTTTTATTAATCTAATTTACATTCATAATACCGATTAACATTGATAAAGATAAAATTTTATTACTTTTGCAGTCCATTTTAAAAATGAATTAATGGTCCAATTTCTGAAATCAAAAAAGAAAAAAAACATAGTTCTTATTCTATTATTGATTGCTTGCTTTGTTCAGGCTTTGATCATCGCCAAATTATACAATAGTGCGGATGATAAAGTTTACCAGGTCAACCTTGTGAAAATCAATAATGAGAAGGACAGCGTCGACCACCTCCAACTGAAAACCGATCTGGCAGTTGTCGATCAAAGCATCAGAAGCATCGATGGATTCTTGAAATCGAAAAACGTATCTGACCTTAGAATCGAAAAACTAGCGCAAGACAGTCTTCAGAACGAGGTTTATCTGGCAAAAGTCAGCAACCGCTACAGCCAATACCTGATCGACCTGGAACAAAAATTACAGCAAGTTCCGCTTGGAATACCGACAGACGGCTACATCTCCTCTAATTTCGGCATCAGAAAAAATCCAATTCCTCCAAAAGCAAACCCCTCAAAAACAGAAAATACGTCCAATATCTCTGAAGAAAAAGACAGTTTAGGAAATGTTGTCAAAAGACAAGCAATCGTAAAAGAAGACAAAAATGCATCCAGCAATGCACCGGCTGAGAAAGACCAAATGCAGTTTCACAAAGGTCTGGACGTTGCCGTAGCTTACGGAAGTCCTGTAAAAGGCGCTGCATCTGGGAAAGTGATTTTCGCTGGCGTAAAAGGCGGTTACGGAAACTGTGTCATCATAGAACACGGGAATGGTTTGGCGACACTTTATGGGCATCTTTCCGAGATTCTTGTCGAAGCGAATGACCGAGTGAAAGTTGGACAGATCATCGCAAAATCTGGTAATACTGGACGATCCACGGGACCTCATCTTCATTATGAAGTTCATAAAAATAATCAACCGATCAATCCGAGGTTGTTTTTAAATTTTTAAAATCATCTAACAATGAACTTTTTGAATTTGGAATATTTGAAAAATGGGTCTGAGATTCAGAAAAGGATATTTCAGGTTTTAGAAAATAGTCAGATCTTTCAAAAACTTAAAACTTACCATCCGATTCTTGCGGGGACTTTTCCTATTGGAATCAATATTGATGGAAGTGACCTTGATATTATTCTGGAAACTCGTGATCTTGAAACTTTAAAGAAATTATTGATCAGTGAATTTCAGGATCAAGAGCAATTCAGCATTAATCTAATTAAAATCAATGAAGTAGAATCTCTGATCTGCAAATTCCAGCTGGAAGAATTTCCTGTGGAGCTATTTGCTCAAGACCAACCTACTTATCTTCAAAACGCTTATCTACACATGATAAAGGAGTTTGAAATTCTTGAAAATGAGGGTGATGAATTTCGAAAAAAAATCATTGAACTTAAAAAACTCGGTTTGAAAACCGAACCTGCGTTCGCCAAATTATTAGGATCAAGCGGAGATCCTTATGTTGAACTTTTAAAATATTAGCCATAAAAAAAGCGACCCAGATCTGGATCGCTTTTTTATTTATGATTGAGAATTGATTACTTCTTCAATTCTTCAAGAAACTCGTCGTGAGAGATCACAGTTTCTTTTCTCTTAGATTTTTCCAAGATCACGTCTTTCAATTTTGCCATAGCAACTTCAGAAGAGATCTGTCTTACTTGGTTTTCGTCTTTCAACATTTCTGCTGCATATTTCTGAACTTCATCATCACCCAAGTGGTGGATTCCGTAGATTGCTAGCTGGTTTCTTACCAATTGCTCAGCTTGTCCAAGAACCTCAGCGTAATCCAACTGAATATCATTATCGTTCATCAATTTCCCTTCTAGGATCTGACCTTTGATAATGTTTTTCTCGTTTTCAAGGATTTCTTTTGCCTGCTCTTCAGTAGTGATGTTTTGGTTTGAGAACAACAACCATTTGATCAAGAAAGCTTCAGGTAATTTGATCTCTTCTTTCTCATTAACTTGAGAAAGGATCTTGTTTACGAAATGAACATCAGCATTTTGTTGGAAGTACTCATCCAATTCAGTTTTCACTCTAGCTTTCAATTCTTCTTCAGTTGTGATCACGTCTTTACCGTAAACTTTGTCGAACAATTCTTGGTCAAGTTCTGCCAATTTCAATCCGTAGATGTCTTTTACCGTAACTTCAACCTCGTTGTGGTGAAGGTGTTCTGCATCTTCTTTAGAGAATCCTAATTGAGTTGCCAATTCTTCTTTGGCTTGTAGCTCTTCTTTAGAAACTTTTACAGATTCGTCTTTTTTCAATTTTTTCACCAAATCGTAAGCTTCTTTCTGATCTTTAGAAATGGTTACATTTTTCGGAGCGTGGTTGTGCTCACCTTCTGCACCTTCTTCTACAACTTGAGCAATTTCCAAAGCTACATAAGATTCTTTACCGATTTTTTCTTCCGGCAATCTCTCTGCGAAACGCTTTTGCATGTTCTCAACACTTGTAGAGATCTCTTTGTCAGAAGCTTCTACTTTGTAATGAGGCGCTTCATATTTAGCAAGATCCACAGTGAATTCCGGCTCGTATCCAACTTCAAAAGCGACAGACAAGGATTCTGCATTGTGATTGAAATCGTTTACTGGCTGAGGAACTGGCTGACCTACCAATCTAAGTTTGTTCTCGTTTACATAACCGTTCAACGCTTCGGAAACCTGTTTGTTGATCTCTTCGAAAGCGATGCCAGCTTCATATTGTTTTTTAACCATACTCAATGGCACTTTCCCTTTTCTGAATCCAGGAACCTGCGCATTCTTTGCATAGTTTAGTAGTTGCTTTTCAACTTTTTCTTTATAATCAGATTTTTCCAATGTTACCGTAAGCAATGCACTTACATCGTCATGGTTTGTAGCTGTAACGTTCATTAATTGAAATTTTTAGGTTGCAAAAGTAGTCAAATTCTAAGGAACTTCAAAATTAAATGCACGCCTGGTTTTTATAAAAAATCATAAAGTTTCATTAAAAAAATAAAGATGCCTTAAAAAAGACATCTTTATTTTCAATATAAATGTGAAATATTGGATTAATGTGCATCAACTGTGATATCGACATCAGTCTCGCCACCTGTAGTTTGACCTAACTGGTTAGCAGCAGAAGGATAATTTTGATTAACAGTTGCTGGACCGTGGATCAATTTGATATTCATTTTTCCAGTTTCCTGAGCAGAGTTAACAGTCCATTCTGTTCTAAGACCCAGTTTTTGCCCGTCTGTTCTTACGATATCATTTGCTGCTCTTAACACAACAATGTCCGCATTGGCAGGACCGAATGTGATGAAGTGGTGATCTTTCTCCTCCTCGATCTCGTCAGAAGTATGGTAATGGTCATCGTGTTTGATCTGGAAATCTAACACAGCCGAGTAAGTATCGCCAGCATGCAAATGCAAATGTCCATCGGCTTTTCCCGAAATCACATTTACGACCTGAACGTCTGTAGCATCGTTTTTATTGGTTAAAGTCAAAACCACTTTTCCAATTTCGTCGTGCTCGTGAACATCTTCTGGAACCGCGTCGTCATCATTTCTACAAGATAAGATGAAAAGTGAAACTAAAAGGACTAATGTTATATTGATGAATTTTTTCATTTTGATTTAAATTTTAAGTTGTTGTTATTAAAAATTGTACTTCAGAGTCACCACGAAATTTCTTCCTGGCTCGAACATATAATATCTAAGTCTGTTCAGATATTCCTTGTACTCTGTGTTAAATAGGTTGTTGATCCTGAAATTAAAATTCAGGTTTTTGAATAGGTCTGCTCCAATGGAAGCATTAAATAAAGTATATGCCGCCGGCGTAGAACTGAAGTCAACGATTTCATTATACTCTACGCCGTCTTTAATAAATGTCACTGGAAGATTTCTTATCGGGAAACGATTTTGTTTGAATGTATTTTCATTCTCAAGACTGACGTAGAAATTTTTAGGTTTGCTGAGATTGATCTCGATTGAATTTCGAAGTTTTGCCGGCATCATTAAGATTAATGGCTCATCATTCGAAAGGTCGTCACCTCTCAAAATACTGAAACCTGATTTCCATTTTAGATGATCTAAAATATTAAGCTCTGCATCTGCATCCAAACCATAGATCCTAGCTTTGATCTGCTGATAGGTCCAAACCGGGAAAACACCTCGATTCGTATTCAAAACACTGGTTGGGATCTGGTTGACGAAATTATCAGACATCATCACATAAGGACTTGCCTCGATGTGAAGGCCTTTCAAAACATCGAAATGACCTGCCAAAGATAGATTCACATTATAAACCGTTTCTTTTTTGATATTAAGATTTCCCTCTTCCATCACAGCTGCCGAGTGGTGCAATCCATCTGAGAAAAGTTCCGCCGCATTGGGTGTTCTGTCTGCTCTGGAAAGATTTAACTTCAGTTCAAAATTCTGAATCGGTTTGTAATCCAACCCGACATTGGCTGAAAAATTATGATAATCCACAATTGGTCTTGTTAAAATTCTGCTTCCCGATTCACTCACAAAAAACTCAGGGAAAATGTCCGCATAATTGTCATTCCATTTATCGGCATCATAATATTTGTAAGCGTCATATCGGCTAAAGTCATATCTTACCGCCGCTTCTGCATTCAGCTTTGAATTGAATCGATATTTAAAAACCGAAAATGCACCTGCATCATATCTGTAATAATTCGGAATCAAACGTCTCGCTTTCGTAGCCGGATTCGGGAAATTATCCTGAAAACTTCCAGAAATTCCACTTTCCAAACTCCAGTCCGAACGTTCAATCAAATGAACCAAACTCGCCGAATGGGTGATCAATCTCAAATCCATCGACGGAACATTGCTCAACTCACCTCGTCTGATGTCATATTCTTTTCTGCGGTTCAATTGGAAGCTGTATTGGAAAGTCAGTTTTCCAAATTCTGTAAAACGTCTGTACGCAGAAAGCTTCGCAATATGATGTGCCACTTCCTGTTTCGGGTTGTCTATATTGTGCGTGAACTGATCCAGATAATAAGACTGTCCGAAATTAACCGCGTTATAAAAATCTTCCGGACTTGCTAAATGTGCGCCTTTATAAATACCAAATTCCTGATTGGTTCCACTGTAAGAGACATCAAAACCTTGCAAAAAACTATGTTTCCCAAAAGAGAAATTGAAGGAATTGAAGTCCATTCCCGTATTCTGCAGCGTGTGATGCGGAACATATTGGTCACCTGTTTTTCGGTAACTTCCGCCGGCTTTCACAAACCATTGGTTCTCCCAAACTTTTGCGACATTAGCACCAAGTTCGCCTCCTCTACCATTGGAAATACCGGAAAGTCTTACACTTCCCATCACCGTATCTTTCTTTGGTAAAATAGCTGGCTCTAAGACGACAACGCCGCCGACACCTTCGTTTCCATACTTCAAAGCGGAAGCACCCTTAACGACGTCAACGTGTTCAAAATCATTAACATCCACATTGGGTGCATGTTCTACACCCCATTCCTGCTCAGCCATTTTCACACCATTATTGAGGACAGAAACTCGGCTTCCGTACAATCCGTGAATCACAGGTTTTGAAATGTTATTTCCTGTCTTCAAAGCGGTAACGCCAGAAATTTTTGATAAGAGATTTCCCAGGTTTTCTGTGGAATTTCTTTCGATTTCTGTTTTATCCAGCGTTTTCATGATCACAGAACCTTTTGTCTTGTGACTTCCGTGGAGATTTACGGTTTCGATTTCGCCGATGTGATGTTCCAATGTAATTGCCAAATGCAGATCCTTATCAATTTTTACATTTTCAGTATAATCATCGCAAGCGGGATGTTTGGCAATGAGCTGATAAGTTCCTGCAGGAATTTTGTTGAATGAAAACTTGCCCTTTTTATCGGTCTTCGTTGTGAATTCTCCGATTTTGACCACTGAATTTTCCAGCATGGTTTTGTCGTGAAAATCTTGGACAGTTCCTTCAACCGTGTAAGTTTTCTGTGCGTTCGTGATTGCAAATCCACAAAAGATAAGCAGTAAACTATATATCAATTTCATTATAAATAGATAGATTTTGCACTTTTAAGACATTGATATTCAATCAAAATAATTGAACATTCAAATACTGAAAAGTACGTTTCGTTAAAAAAATTGGATTTTACAATGTAGAATTACATCGCTAAGTTTTGAACATTGAAATTATTAAATAGCATCAAAATGGAATCAATCATCCATCAAGAATCATTAAAATCTCAAAAAATTCAAAGTAAAAATCCGAAAAGAATCTAAAAATTATGAAATGGCGGGTGGACCGCGAAGTTGAAAAGTGAATTTGGTCGCTGACCATATTTTTTCCTGTACAGAAAAAGTTTGTTGTGTGTCGTGTGTGTGGTTTTCAAAATGGAAAGAAAACTGCTCCGGAACCAAAGAATTACCCGTTGCTAAGAAATGACAAGCCAAACAATCGCCGGATTGACCTTTTGAAATGTCGGATGAAAACGTTTTTTCCGTCTTTTTGAAACCCGAATCTCTGAAGAAAGATTCGCCTTCGTGGCTGTGTAATTGAGAAGAAAACAAAGCAACAAAAAGATACATCCCGGCAAAAAATACCGAAATGAAATTCTTGAAAGATTGACTTCTTCTGTTCAACATAGCCACAAAGGTAGAACTTTTTAGTATTTTATATATGATGTTAAATCAAAATTATTTCTCTTCTTCGAAATACAAACGGTAATATTTCCCTTTGTCGTCTTGTCCGGTTTCCAATTTATCTCGGTCGCCGTGGATGTAGATATGGAAATTCTTATCCAATTTAATAATTGATTTGAAATGGCGTTGTTGTTTTTTAACCGCTTGATTGTTAATGGGAAAATCTTCTGAAATCGCAATCTGCATATCATTCTCATAATCAGATTTGAAGTTCGAAAAACTTTCTATGACACTATCATCCACCAAAACTTCTTTTACAAAATCATCATATTTGAATTCTTCTTTTTCTTTGAAGAAATTGATAGACTTATTAAGGAAATCTGCTTGGTCTGCTTTTGAAACTTCAAATTCTTCTGGCAATTTTTGGGTAATGAAATCCTTATAAACGGACAAAGTTTCCTGCGTATGGAAGTATTCGTTGTCACGCTGTTTTACTTTCAGAAAATCCTCAAACCAATAATAGATGTCACCATTTTTGTTGTTATCAATTACAGACAAAACGTAGCCGCTTTCTTTCTCGCTATTGTAGATCAAAGCCGCTTTATCTATTTTTGACAAGCTGATCCCGAAGTCTCTTTCGATTTCAAATGATTCGTCCTGAGGATTGATTTTCAGGAAACCTTCTCTTTTTTCGGTTTTGAAAATCCCGATAGAATCTGTCTTCTCACTTTTCCCATCTGCAGACTCAAAAACTTCGCCTTCAAAATAAACAACGAACAATTCGCCCGCCTGAACTCTCGGATTTTCCGCCGCTTCGTAAAGATGCTTGGCAATGTTTTCAGATTCCCACTGGAACTTTGCTTTGTCTTCAAAAATCTCGGAAATAGAACTGTAAACCGGATTGTTGACCAAATAAGAATCGCTGTAAAACTGAAACTGCTCCTCAGATTTGAAAGCATTGATGAAGTAATTCCCCAGCAATTCTGTCATATCCTCATCCAGCTGAAGCTCCTGCTGAGAAAGCGTTAAAGATTCTCCATTGATTTTATTCCCGACTCTGTGAACTGTGATTTTTGAAAACATTTTTTGTTGTTTAGGATTGCAAAGATAAATTTATATTATAAAATCAATGAATTATCTATTCTTTTTATGAACTTGATTTCTATAATTTTCCCTTCCTTTAATTCTTAACATATCCATCTTTGATTCATCTTGAATATCAAATTCTTTTGTAACCGTCATTCTACCTTTTTTAATTAAAACACCAGTAATTACACAGCTACCTATCCTATAAGTTGTTTTTTCTCTACTAATTTTTACGCCTCTATCTGTAATAATTCTAATAATATCAAGATTGAGGTACTTCATATCTTCTTTAGATGAAAAAGTCAAATCATCTATCCATCTAGAGTAAATAATATTTCGATTCCTGATTAATTTTAGAATTTCAATATCTATTTTTTCAAAAACTAAATTCGCTAACATTGGGCTTGTTGGAGCTCCTTGTGGTAATGTAAAATCTCTATGACCATCCTTAGTCGACAGAACACAAAGATTAGCTATTTTTTCCGCAACGGCTTTAGAAAATCCTTTTGCAATTAAAGAATTAATAATCATAGCTTGGGAAACAGAAGGAAAAAATTTCTTCAAATCAGTTTGAAAAAAATATTTGTTTTTGTAATGTAATCTTGCATTATCAATATTACTCCAGCCCTTCACTCCTCCCAAAACATTATCTACCAAAACAAGTTTACTCAAAATTCTACCTTGAATTTTATTCTGAATATCTTTTAATTTATTAATACTCGGATTAAAATATCTTTTTGAAATTCCATCAGATTTTATTTTGGAATATTCATAATAGTACTTTGTAATCTCTGAAATTATTTCATTTATTTCAGTTTCGTTACTATCAACAATTCGGTAGAAAGAGTTCAAGGACTTTAATATCATTTTTCATCAAGAAATACCGAGTTAATGATTGCGTCCAAAGAATTAAAAATAAATTTTTTATCTTCTTTGATATCAGTCTCTTCAATAGATTTAAAAAATAAAATAGGTAGTGGCATTTGCAAGACCTCACTTATTTCTTTCAGAACTGAAAGATTTGGTTCCTTTTTATTTTTTTCGATTAAAGAAAGATAAGATTGAGTCTTTTGAATTTGCTTAGCCAACTCTCCCTGACTCATACCAATTATCTTTCTTTGATTTTTTATAGCGTTTCCTAAATTCATACAAAAAAATTAAAAGCGGGTCAATTATAAATTTTTAAAACTATCAAGCATTTCATTAAAAAATTTCCAAATTTCAGGATTTAAAATAAATCTCATTACATCTGGAATAATTTTCACAAATTCAGCCTTTCCATCGATAGCTTCATTATCAGTTTCTAAATTTTCTAGAAAGAAAACAAGTCTTTCTAAAATTTCTAAATCCTCAATTGACAAAGAACTGTGGTTCTTTTCTTGTAAGGTCTTTAAATCAAACAAAAGACCTTCGAGTTGGTTTGGTTTTTTCATAAAAAAAGTATTTAAAATTAAATTATAAGATTAGGAACGAACGTGTGAGACACAATTCGCTCCGCTTTTTAATTAGGAGGAAACAAATATTGAATCAATGATTCAATATTTCGTTTCCGTTAGACTTACTACTTCTCATTGTTAAATGGTTGTAGCGGCAAAATGGTTGATGGAATAACCGTGGTAAAAACCACTATTAAATCATACGTTCCTAACCTTATATTTTTTTATGACCAAAACCTTAAAGAACTATTTCTATTGCAAATGTATAAAAATAATTATTACTCACAAATAAAAAATAGCAAATTTTAGCATTAATTTATAACTAGTAAATAAAAAATCCCCAAGCTCACACTCAGGGATTCCACAAACACCATCCAAATCTCAAGGCTTGGGACTCTCGCCACCTTGCCCATCCACCCGAACTTTCGCAATCAATTTCGCAATCGTATAATCATCCTTTTTCACCGTATTTTTGAAAACCTTTTTACCATTGTTGCTCACTTTGGAGATGTAACTATAGGCATTCTCAAACAAAACTTTATTCGCTTCCACCAAGGTTTTTCGGTTACTGATGATGGCAATCTGTTCCGCATTCCACGCTTCCAGCTGAGGAAGAATAGGTGGGAAATAGTTTAAAAAATCCTTCGGCATATCCCCCAAATCCAACTCAGCCTTATGACTTTCCAGATAAGGCAAAACTTCCCGCAGGTCATACACCGCACCTTCAATATTCCTCGTCGTCAACTTGGTTCTGATGCCGGATATAGAAGCATATTCAAGTCCCGCATCTTTCACATAATCAATCAGAAACAACAATTTCTGATTTGCCTCATCCGCCAGTCCGTACAACTGTCTCGTCACGCTTTTCAGTTCCGCCGTTTTCGCCAGCACACTGGCCGCTCCCCGCACCGCATCAATAGCATTCTGAAATTCGGCTAAAAAATCCGAATCCATCATCTTGTAATGCCCCGCCAACTCACCTTGGTCTCTGCTAAAACTCGCAATCAGCGCATCGCCAATCGCCGGATACTCTTCATAGTTTAAAGTTGAATTTCCCATAATTTTTAAATGTGTTTTTAATTAATAAAAATTTGTGCTTTATATATTTGACAATCTACTCAACATCTTTGATTGTCTACTTAATACCTTTGATTGTCTTCTCAAGACATTTGATTATCTACTTAAGACCTTTGACAGGCTACTCAACATCTTTGATTGCTTACTTAAATCATTTGACCGTCAACTCAAGACCTTTGACACTCAAATATATTTATATTTTCAGCCACAAACAAACATTATTCAAATTAATTTTCACAATAAAACCTGTTTCAATTTAAATTTTTCATAAATAAAAAACATTATAATTCACAAAAACCATTCAATTTTAAATTTATGATTGAATTCTGTAAAAAAATAAGCCATTATAAAAACACATCCTCACAAGTATCAAGAATATTTTATCTTTGATACAAACATCCATCAAAATGAATCCATCCTTTATAAAATATGGCCTATTCTTATTTTCATTGATGACAATCTCCCTCACAAATGCCCAAACCATCGAAGAGGAAGTTGCCAAAAAATCCTGTGAATGCGTCCAGATGAAAGTTTCAACCAACGGACAAATCTCAAAAGCAGAAACTCAAAAATGTGTAACGAAAAGTGGCGATGAAGTTTTGAGATCGAAAGACCCGCAAGAAGTGAAAAGGCTCACTAAAAATATGGAAGAAGTGGTCGAACGGCTGAAAATTATCTATAAGATGGTAGAAAAATGTTTGCCTAACTCCCAATAAAAAAACCTCAAGTTTTCACTTGAGGTTTTTTACTATATCAGAAAGGGTTATTATTTTTTGATCAGTTTCACACCTTCTGCTGAGTTGTTGATCTTAACAATGTAAACACCAACTGACAGATCAGAAACATTTACTTTGTTATCAGAAGCAATATTAGAAATAGATTTTACTAATGCGCCTGCAACATTGTAGATTTTAACCTCTGAAATAGATTTTGCAGATTGTAGCACTACGAAATCTTTAGCCGGGTTAGGATATACAGATAATTTTTTATCAGAAGAAAGATCGTTCACAGCTAAAACGTCACTACAAGTAACTTGTGTAGGAACATTACTTTGAGCTGTTACTCCATCACCATTACCTAACTGATAAAGATTATCTGCTCCCCAAGCCCAAATTGAACCGTCATTTTGAACAGCTCCGAAATGATAACCTCCAACTCTAAGAGCCAAAGTCTTCCAGTCGCTACTAGTTCCAACTTGCTGGGGCGCTAAATTATATGTACTTCCTGCTGTACCTCCTGTGATTCCATTGTGGTTCACTCCAAATGCATAAATTGTATTGTCACTTTTCACAATAGCTGATGCATCCCAAGAAGTAGCAATCTGAGTGTAATTAGAAGAAGCTTCTATAGCTTGTGGCGTTCTGAAATATTGTACGCCAGCTCCAACGATTCCTAATCTTCCATCTGCGCTAGATCCCCATCCAAATAGTTTTCCTGTCGTCTTAAGACCTAGAACATGGTAAACCCCGCAAGAAACGCTAGTCCAGTCTGTATCGGTTCCAATTTGCACAAAATCATCAGATTCTCCGCCAGTTGCACCAGTACCCGTTTGCCCTTCTATGTTAGTTCCTGTTGACCATAGTGTTCCATTGCTTTTAATACCAAATGAATTGTAATAGCCCGCAGATGCTTTTTCCCAGTTTGTAGCTAAAGAAGATTCTTGTTGCCAAGTATTGTACCATCCAACACTAGTACCCATTCCAAGACCTCCCCAATCATTGTATCCTGTACCCCACATTGTACCATCTGTTTTTACAATCATTGTATGGTGGTAACCTGCTGAGAAAGATTTTACGTTTTCTGCAATTTTAACTGGAGAATACTGGTCGGAATTGTTCCCATTACCTAAATTTCCATATTGATTATCTCCCCAACCATACAAATCATTATTGGTTTTTTTTGCTAAAATAAACCATCTTCCAACAGAGATATCTGTCCAGTCATTTGCTGTACCAATCTGCGTTGGATGTTGGATAATAGTAGTCGTACCGGAACCATTTCCCGCAGTACCATTGATATTCTGCCCCCAAGTCCAAAGCGTTCCATCTTCTTTTATAGCAACACTGAAAGTTTCTCCCTGTGAGAATTTTTTCCATCCTGTAGTACTACATTGAGCGCTAACAAAAACTTGTGCAGCTAATAATAATCCACCAGTCAATAAGATTTTTGTCTGGCCTTTTAGAGTTGATAAAAAATGACTCATAATTGTTTATTTTTTTGATTTCTTGTACAATATTACAATCATCAATGCTTGCAAAACAATCAATCAACTGAATAAATTCGGAAATCATTCAACTTCAAACAAGCCCACAATAAACTAAATACCAAACAATTACAACACATTAACAAATAAAAACATTACAATTTCATTTTACCCTTAATCAGAAGATCTGATAGACTTTGCGTTATGATTTTAATTAATATTTAACGCAGCAGAAGCAAATAATTTATATTTAGTTTACCTGTATCAGTAATCATTTTTTTAAAATCATGTTTTATCTTTCAATTAAAATAATCCTATATCTTTTAATTATTTATATTTCGGACAAGATAATTCAAATAAAAAATCCCAAACCTAAGTTCGGGATTTTTTATTTATTTTTTTGCTGGATTATTATTAGCTGCCCTCGCATCAACGACTGTATTTTGTCCAGAAGCGATGAGCCATTTCCCATTCTTCTTCACAAACACCAAAGTCAGGATATCATCACTCGCAGGCATTTTGTTGTTTCCGTGGTCGATGCCGTCTGGTGGGAAGAATTCGCCCACACTGGAAATCAAAGTTGCAACTGCGACATCTTTTGTCAAAAATCTGGTTTTCAAATTTTTCTGAGTGAATGGAACACCTTTGAAGAACGCTCCGAAATTCCCTTGATGTGCGGCCTTCACTTCTGCCCTGCCTTTCCACCACATACCTACGATATTCACCCATTCCACATCATCCGTCATATAGGAATCCATATTTTGGAACTCGTGGGTATTCCAATCGGAAACCATTTGGGCAACTTGTGACTGAATTTGTTTTTCATCGGTTTGAGAAAAACCAAAAACGCTTGTCATTAATAATACAAAACTGAATATTACTTGGAAATTTTTCATCTTTAATTTTATTTCTTGATTACTAAAACAAAGCTAATCAATTTACTACTAAGTAATTAAATAAAAAAATCCCCAAGCTTTCGCCTGAGGATCTCTATTTATCAATTGACTCGCTGAGTGTTATTTTACTTCTTCAAAGTCTGCATCCTGAACATCTTCTGCTCCGCTTGCATTTCCTTGACCTTGTTGAGCGCCTGCTTCAGCACCTTGACCTTGTGCATACATTTCTTCTGAAGCTGCCATCCAAGCGGCGTCTAAAGCGTCAGTTTTAACTTTCACATCATCTCCATTTTTAGCTTCGAAAGCGGTTTTCAATTCTGCGTGTGCAGTTTCGATGGCTGCTTTTTTGTCAGCAGATAATTTATCACCGAATTCTTTCAATTGCTTTTCAGTTTGGAAGATCAATCCGTCAGCTTTGTTGAAAACCTCAACTTCTTCTTTTCTCTTCGCATCCGCTGCAGAATTTTCCTGAGCTTCTTTTTTCATTCTTTCGATTTCCTCGTCAGAAAGACCAGAAGATGCCTGAATTTTGATAGACTGCTCTTTTCCAGTTCCTTTATCTTTAGCAGAAACACTTAAGATACCATTCGCATCGATATCGAAAGTAACTTCGATCTGAGGAACGCCTCTTTGTGCAGGTGGAATATCTGTCAAATCAAATCTACCAATCTCTTTGTTATCGTTGAACATTGGTCTTTCACCTTGTCCTACTCTGATGCTTACAGCCGGCTGGTTGTCAGATGCTGTAGAGAATACTTCAGATTTTTTAGTTGGGATTGTTGTGTTTGCTTCAATTAATTTAGTGAAAACAGAACCCATTGTTTCGATACCTAAAGAAAGTGGCGTAACGTCTAGTAAAAGAACGTCTGTCACATCTCCAGTTAAAACTCCACCTTGGATCGCTGCTCCGATTGCTACAACCTCATCTGGATTAACACCTTTTGATGGTTTTTTACCGAAGAATTTCTCAACTTCTTCCTGGATGATCGGGATTCTTGTAGAACCACCTACCAAGATCACTTCGTCGATATCGCTGATAGAAAGACCTGCATCAGAAAGCGCTTTTTTACAAGGCTCCATAGAACGTCTCACCAAATCAGCAGATAATTGCTCGAATTTAGCTTTAGTCAAAGTCTTAACCAAGTGTTTAGGACCTGTAGCTGTAGCTGTGATATATGGAAGGTTGATTTCAGTTTGAGGAGAAGAAGACAATTCGATTTTTGCTTTTTCAGCGGCTTCTTTCAATCTTTGTAATGCGATAGCATCACCTTTAAGATCTACACCTTCTTCAGCTTTGAATTCGTCTGCCATCCAGTTGATGATCACATCATCAAAGTCATCACCTCCTAAGTGCGTATCACCATTTGTAGACAATACTTCGAAAACGCCGTCCCCTAAATCTAGGATAGAAACGTCAAAAGTACCACCACCTAAATCGTAAACTGCAATTTTCTGATCTTTGTGCGCTTTGTCCATTCCATAAGCCAAAGCTGCTGCCGTAGGCTCATTGATGATTCTTTCTACTTTAAGACCAGCAATTTCTCCTGCTTCTTTAGTAGCTTGTCTCTGAGCATCATTAAAGTAAGCCGGAACAGTGATTACCGCTCTTGTTACTTCTTGTCCAAGATAATCTTCAGCAGTTTTCTTCATTTTCTGAAGGATCATTGCAGAAATTTCCTGTGGTGTATATTCTCTGTCGTCGATTTTTACTTTTACTGTATCGTTTGGTCCGCTTACCACTGCGTAAGGCACTCTTGAAACTTCGGAAGCATCATCTTTGAAATGTGTCCCGATGAATCTTTTGATAGAATAAACCGTTTTTGTAGGGTTTGTTACAGCCTGTCTTTTTGCAGGATCTCCTACTTTTCTTTCACCGTCTTCTATGAACGCTACGATAGAAGGCGTCGTTCTTTTTCCTTCTGCATTAGGGATAACTACAGCATCTTTACCTTCCATTACTGCAACGCAAGAGTTGGTTGTACCTAAGTCAATTCCGATTATTTTACTCATTTTTTTATATGTTATTTTTTGTTGTTATTAATATTTACAATGAGCAATTCTCAATATTTGTACCATGACAAAAAAAGTGACAAATTGTCATTGACAAAAAAAACTCCGCCTTTCGACAGAGTTCTATATTTCAATTTTGAATCACATTATTTCTTGATGAATTTCATTGATTTTACAAAACCACTTTCGTTATAAGTTCTCACGTAGTAAGTTCCTAATGGAAGTTGTTTCACGTCAATTTTATCAGTTTCGTTTTTCACCTTTGCTTTTTTGACCAATTTCCCATCAGTCGCAAAAATCTCAACTTCATTGATATTAATCAAAGGTGAAGCGATAGAAATATAATTAACTGCTGGGTTTGGAAAAACATTGATTGCGTTAGATTTCTCAACATCATCAACCGCCAAAAGAGCGCAAGCGTTAGAGTTTAATAAGCTTGCTCTTGGACCTGCCATTGTATTCTGAGTAATGGTTTTTTGGTTGTTTGTAAACATCGCCATTTTATTATCATTTACATAATCCATATAGTTCATAAACATTGAACCGTTGGCAGTTGTGGCGCAAGCGTATAGATTTGTAGGAAATGTAGGCGACCCATAATATGGTTCTTTTGTAGCCGGCGTATCTGCACATCCGTCATTTCCTGCAGCAGTTCCGCAAGAGTCCTCCTCGTCTCCCCAAATATGGTTTAGTCCAAAATAATGTCCGATCTCGTGTGTTCCAGTTCTTCCTTTGTTAAATGGTGCTGTTGCCGTTCCTGTGGTTCCAAAAACATCATAGCCAATACAAAGTCCATCATAAGGAAGTCCAGCTGCATCGGGAAGATAGGCAAAACCTAATGTACCTTCCCAAGGATCGCCATATTCGTCAGCACCATCGAATTTACCAACCCAGATGTTAAGATATTTTGTTGGATCCCAAGCCGCCAAGCCACTGGATTTATAATAACTGTTTCCAAAAACAAAAGAGTTGGAGACTGATTTTCTTTCGATCCCTGATGTCGAAGAACCATCTGCTTTTTTAGTTGCAAGACAAAATGCCAGTTCAAGATCCGCTCCAACGGGTTTGAAAGCCGCTGGGACAACTGTATTAAAATCAGCATTCAGTTTTCTGAAATCGGCGTTTAGGACCGCAAGTTGAGAAGCGATTTGTGCATCCGAAATATTTTGTGTCCCGTTTTTATATAAAACGTGTACAACTACAGGAATTGTTACTACAGCATTAGCTCCTTTATTCGCAATATCTTTATTATTTACAAGAAAGTTTCTTAGCGCTTCCTTGTTGGCTTTCGCATCAGGATTGGTGGCAAAAAATGCTGCCATCTTCTTGTCCGTTCCGCAAGTTCTTTGTCCGTAAGCACTTAGAAAAAAAGCACTTGACAACAATAATAAAATTTTCTTCATATTATTTATAATTAATTAAAAGGGTTGCAAATCTATACTAATTTTCATTATACCTTATATATTTTATTGATTTTTTTTAAATAAATTACCTAATCCTCAACCAAACCTTTCTCCCTACTTATTTAAAAATTAGTTTACAGTTCCGAAACATACCATCACGAAAGAAGATTGTAGTTTTCAAACCCAAATTAATACAATGAATTTCACTACTTTTGAGATAATCAAAAACCCAATAATGCCACAAGAATTCAATCCGCGCGACGTCACTTGGCTCGGCTTCAATGCCAGAGTTCTACAGGAAGCCATGGACAAAAGCGTTCCTATACATTTGAGAATCCGATTTTTAGGAATATTTTCCAATAATCTCGACGAGTTTTTCCGCGTGAGAGTGGCGGGTTTGAAGCGTGCGATGGACTTCAAACAGAAGGTCATTAGCGAATCTTTTTATGATGCCCCATCGAAAATATTACAGAAGATAAACAAGCTTGTCATCCACCAACAAGAAGATTTTGACAAAACTTGGAAGGATGTTCAACGTGAAATGGCCAAGGAAAAGGTTTTCATCAAAGACCACAAACATCTGACTGCCGCTCAAAAGGAATTTGTGGTGAAATATTTTGATGAAGAGGTAGAAAGTAACGTCATCCCAGTTTTGCTGCACGATAACAAACCCATGCCTTACCTCCGTGAAAAGAGCCTGTTCATAGGTGTTGCCATGCGTAGGAAAGAATGGCAGTACGAGAGCCAATATGCCATTATAGAATTGCCAGTGACTGCCAACGGAAGATTTGTCCTTCTTCCGACCGAGAATCCGGAACAAAAAGACGTGATGCTCTTGGAAGATGTCATTATTTATAATTTGCCGCACATTTTTTCCTATTTTGGATACGACGAGTTTACGGCGCATTGTTTCAAAGTGACAAAAGATGCGGAGTTTGACCTGGACAATGACATCAAGACAACACTAGCGGACAAAATTGAAAAAGGAATCAAAAGCAGACGAAAAGGAAAACCAACACGTTTTGTGTTCGATAAAGAAATTGATAAAGCCTTACTGGAATTCCTTATTAAAAAACTTAATCTAACCAAAAAAGACAGCATCATTCCTGGACAGAAGATCCACAATTTCCGGCATTTTATGGATTTTCCAGATGTCTTCAAAGCGTATCATAAGCCTGTTGAGAGAACTTCTTTTATCCACCCGGAATTTGCCAACAAACAAAGGGTGACAGATGTGATCATCAAAAAAGATGTGTTGTTGACTTTTCCTTATCATTCTTACGATTCAGTAATTGATCTATTAAGAGAAGCCGCAATGGATCCAGATGTAAAGTCCATTCAGATCACAGCTTATCGCTTGGCATCCAGTTCCAAGATCGTCAATGCTTTGATCAATGCCGTAAGAAACGGAAAAGAAGTGACCGTAATGTTGGAGCTGAGAGCAAGATTTGATGAAGAGTCCAATCTGATGTGGAAAGACAAACTGGAGATGGAAGGCGTAAAAGTCCTTCTCGGAATTCCCAACAGAAAAGTGCACGCCAAATTATGTGTCATCAAAAAGAGAGTTCATAACAAGACGATTCAGTACGGATTTGTCAGCACAGGAAACTTCAATGAGAAAACGGCCAAGATCTACGGCGACCATTTGGTCATGACATCCAACAGGGCAATAATGGCAGACATTAATAAAATCTTTGCTGCACTTAACAAACCAAAAGTAGACCCTACCATCACATTGAAAAGTTGTAAAAGCTTGATGGTATGTCCTGAGTTTATGCGAGAAAAGATCATTGCTCACATCGACAAAGAAATCGAGGAAGCCAAAGCGGGCAGAAAAGCCGAAATGATCATCAAAGTTAATTCTTTGAGTGACAGGACACTTATCAAAAAACTGTACGAAGCTGCAGAAGCTGGCGTGACTACAAAAATGATCGTCCGTGGAATCTATTGTGCTGTGAATCAGAAAGAATTCAAGAAAAAGATCTATGCTATCAGTATTGTAGACGAATACCTGGAGCACGCCAGAGTAATGTATTTCTATAACAAAGGTGCAGAAAATATGTACATCTCGTCCGCCGACTGGATGACCAGAAATCTAGATTACAGGATAGAAGCTGCAACGCCAATTCTGCAGAAGAATCTGAAAAAAGAATTGAAAACCCTTTTGGACCTTCAGCTGGAGGACAATGTGAAAGCCAGACTTCTTGACAAAAATATGAGAAACGAATATGTCGAGACCGATGATAAAGTTCAGAAAAGGTCACAGATCGAGACTTATAATTATCTAAAAAATCAGAAATACTAAAATTTAGTTTAAATTTAATCTTTAATTAAGTTCAAGACATGATAATTGCCGCCATAGACATAGGAAGTAATGCCGCCCGACTGCTCATCAATGAAGTGAAAGAAGCCAACGGCAAAGCAGAATTCACAAAACTGAATCTTCTGAGAATACCTCTTAGACTTGGTTTCGATGTGTTTACAAAGGGTGAGATCGGTCCGGAGAGAAAGCAAATGGTGATCAATACGATGAAGATTTTCAGCGAGATGATGACCATGTACAAAGTAGAACATTACCGTGCCTGTGCCACCAGCGCCATGCGTGACGCCAAAAACGGACAGGAGATCATCGACATTGTAAAAGAACAGGCAGACATCAATATCGAGATCATTACCGGAGACGAAGAAGCGACCTTGATCTATGAAAATCATGTTGCGGAAGGTCTTGACAAAGATTTCGCTTATCTGTATGTAGATGTTGGTGGTGGATCTACAGAACTCACTTTCTACGAAAACAACGAGATGCAATATGAGCATTCTTTCAATATCGGAACGATACGTTTACTGAATGGATTGGTAACGCCAACGATCTGGGATGAGATGAAGGACGAGATCAAAGACAAGATCAAAAGCAAAAAAACAGTTGTAGCCATCGGTTCTGGCGGGAATATCAACAAGATATTCTCGATGAGCAAAACAAAGGACGGAAAACCAATGCCAGTTTCTGTTATCAAGAAATATCTGAAAGAGATGGAAAAATTTTCTGTAGAAGAAAGAATGCAGCACTATCAGATTCGGGAAGACCGCGCAGACGTCATCGTTCCAGCCTTGACCATCTTTAACAATGTGATGACTTGGGCAGACATCAAACACATCTATGTCCCGAAGATCTCTGTGGCAGATGGTTTGATCCATAGTATCTACAACAAAGTGACAGAGCAAAATTAAGGACTTGCAAGATGCAGAACTTTTGGCTCGACATCAATTATCTTAATGATAACTGTTGATTAACTTTCACTTCAAAACACCTCGAAAACAGCTTTTAATACAGGCTTTATTAATCAATACTTAAAATTCATTTAAAGTACCCGGACAGGAAATTATTTCATCTTTACGCCAATCTAAAAATAAAAGTAAACATGAAAAACAAATACCTTTTCAGAGGTCTTTTGCCGATTGCTGCGCTATTTCACGGCCTTGCTTCGGGACAAACTTTGGTTCACTATTGGAACTTCAACAATAATGCTTCCGTAGCTGCTATCACCGCACCAACCTCTACCCTTTTGAATGGTTCTATTTCTGCTTTTTCTACAGGAACTACCGGCACAGATACTTTCATCGATTTTGCCGGAGGAACTGGACAGAACTTCAACACAGAAAATCTGAACGCTAGAAATGGTGACCCTTCTGGAACACACTTAAGATATAATTATCCGATCAATGGCAATGTGCAATTCAATCTCCCAACCTCGGGTTACAATAATGTAGTAGTAAAATTCACCACAAGACGATCCGGATCTGGGGCAGGAACACAAACATGGTCTTATTCTTTGGATGGGACCACTTTTACCCAGTACCAAACTGTCATATCTCAAGACGCCAATCCACAACTGATCACTTTTGACCTTTCAACTATTTCAGGTGTTGCCAACAATCCGAATTTTAAACTAAAGGTTGAATTTTCCACTGGCGCCGGCGGAAATGTTGGAAATAATAGATTTGATAATTTCACAGTGGATGCGGATCCGATTGGCGGCGTTGACACAACTGCACCAACGGCGACTTATGCTCCAGCGAACAATGTCACCAATGCTTCCACGACAGCAAATCCAACTATCACATTTAATGAAGAGGTGAGACTAATTGACAATTCGGCAATCAATAATGCCAATGCTCAGAACTTGGTTGAATTAAGATTAAATACCACGACAGGAAATGCAGTTCCTTTCACAACAACATTTGCTGATAATAAAATCACAGTCATTCCAACTGGCGGTTTGGTACCTAATCAAACTTATTATTTAGCTTTAAAGCCAAATTTAGTTGAGGACACAAGTGACAATGCTGTTACAACAAGTACCTCATCTACTTTCACTACCGCGGGAACAAGCATTTCTTTAGATAAGACTTTCATTAAGGTCAATGAGAATGCGGGAACATTAGCTTTCAAGATCAATGTGACCAATCCTTCGAATGCGACAGTTAATTTGGTCGTCAAACCTGCGCCTTTCAGTACAGCGGACAGCAATGATTTCACTTTAGCAAATCAAACCATCAACATTACACCATCTACGACAAGTGTTACGGTAAACATTCCAATTATAGATGACACTTTGGAAGAACAGCAGGCTGAATATTTTGTTCTAGGTCTTGAGAATCCAGTTGGCGCAACTATTTCCGGCCAGGCTTTATCTACAGTTTATATTGTTGACAATGACAAGCAAGCGCCGGTTGCATCAAAACAGATCGAACTGAATTATCTTGGTTTCTTTGACCCTTCCGGAAACAACAACAGTTCTACAGAAATCGTGGTTCATGACCCGGCGACTCAAAGATTGTTCACCATCAGTTCCTTGACAGATGTTTTTGATATTATTGATTTCAGTAATCCGACAACACCAAACGTCATCAAAACGGTGAACATGTTGCCTTACGGAGGCATCACAAGTGTGGCTGTTAAGAATGGAATTATTGCAGTAGCTTCTCCTAACGGAACCAATGCTCAAGAAAATGGATCAGTTGTTTTCTTTGACATCGATGGTAATTTCCTAAAACAAGTTACAGTTGGTGTGTTGCCAGATATGATCACTTTCACACCAGACGGAACGAAAGTAATGACCGCCAACGAAGGCGAACCAAATGATGCTTACACTGTGGACCCGGAAGGTTCTATCAGCATCATTGATATCACAGGAGGAATTCCTAATCTTTTACAGTCGAATGTGACGACATTTTCCCTGCAAGGTTTCAACGGTCAGGAAGCAGCGTTGGCAGCTACAGGCGGCAGAAAAGTAAAATCCACAAGTACCTTGGCTCAGGACTTGGAACCAGAATATATTGCCATCAGTCCAGACAGTCAAAAGGCGTGGGTTTCTTGTCAGGAAAACAACGCTGTGATCGAGGTTAATTTGGCAACAAAAACCCTTGGGAACATTTGGGGATTGGGTCAAAAAAACATGAGTCTTCCAGGCAATGGCTTCGATGCTTCGGATAACAACGGGGAAATCCTGATTGCCAACTGGCCAGTAAAAGCATACTACAATCCGGACGCAATGGCCTCTTACAAAGTGGGAAATACCAATTACATTGTTACAGCAAACGAAGGTGACGAGAAAGACCTTGGCGGTTTCAGTGAGAGAACAACGGTGGGCGCAAACGGTTACACATTGGACTCGACTATTTTCCCGAATGCATCTATGTTAAAAGCAACTCATAACTTGGGAAGATTCCGAGTGACAAATGTGAATGGAAATACAGACAGTGATAATGACTTTGAACAGATCAATGCTTTGGGTGCAAGATCATTCTCAATCTTCAATGCAGATTCAAAAGAGATCGTTTACGACAGCGGCGACCAGTTCGAAAGACACATTGCAGCGAACCATCCTTTGATCTTCAATGCAGACAACGAAGCTAATGGAGCAAAAGCGAGAAGCCGTGCCAAAGGTCCAGAACCAGAAGGCGTAACGCTTGGAACAATCAGCGGACAGACTTTCGCATTCATTACTTTAGAACGAACAGGCGGTGTAATGGTTTATAATGTGACAGACCCGAATAACGTCAGTTTCACCGATTACAAACATTCCAGAATGACGACGGCTTACGGCGGTGACAACGGACCAGAAGGCATCACTTACATAGCACCTGAAAACTCTACGACAGGAAAAGGCTACGTAATCGTTGCCAATGAGATCAGTGGAACTCTCTCCATGTATGAAGTGGTTGTTTCTCCAACATTGGCAACAGGCGATGTGAAATCTGAGAAATCGACCTTCAACATCTTCCCGAATCCGGTGAACAAAGGCAATACTTTGTACTTCAACAGAGCTCAAGGTTACGAATTGTATGACATGTCTGGCAAATTGCTAAGCAAAGAAAACAATGCCTTGACCATAAACACTTCAAAACTTTCTACAGGCGTTTATCTGATCAAGACTTCAGAGGGCGACGTGAAGAGAGTGATTGTAAAATAAGATCCTTTTTTCTTTTTAAATTTTCTTTTTAAGGCCTCAGATCTTTCTGAGGTCTTTTGTTTGAACAGATCTTGATCAAAATTAATTTTTACTTTGAAGGTCAATTTATTATGAAAGTAATTATTATGTAGTAATTTCGTGCGACCCCAAACTTCATGTAGAAACAGACTGATGAGCATTTTGAAAATAGACAGAGTACACTTCCACACCTTTGACTCCCTGAGATTCTTATCTTTTCTATTGGTCTTCCTCTACCATTGTTCGATCCCGGAAAGTAACTTTCTACATTATTTTTCCAAGGCTGGCAATATCGGCGTTTCTTTTTTCTTTGTACTGAGTGGGTTTCTCATCACCTATATATTACTGCTGGAAAAGATCAACCATCAAAACAAAGTTCCTCTCAAGCGGTTTTTTCTAAGAAGGATCTTGCGGATCTGGCCATTGTATTATCTGATGGTCTTGTTTGCATTCTGTACACCTTTTATCCTGTCGGTTTTAAAGCTTCCATCCTCGAATGAAGGCTACTATCCCAATTGGTTTTTCACCATTACATTTCTGGAAAACTATGTCATGATGTATAAAAACATGCTGCCCAATGTTTCGCCGATCAGTGTGATGTGGTCGCTGTGTATAGAAGAACATTTTTATATCATCTGGGGATTGATCTTTTATTTTATTTCATTCAAAAACATTCCGAGATTGATTGTGATCAGCATTCTGATTTCATTGGTTTTTAGAATGATCTACGGGAATTATGGTATTTCCTATACCGACATTCTTACCAACATCCATTACTTTGCCTTCGGCGCTTTGCCTGCCTACATCTTTGTTTTCCGTAAAGATATTATCAATAAACTCGAAAGAATTCCTGCAATCTATAAATACATCTACGCGCTTTTTGTTCCTACTTTTATTGTCATCAATACCAATTTCTCGCTTATCGGTAAGAATCCGAGTGCTTTTGTTTACGGCTTGCTATTTTCCCTGCTGATATTCTTTACTTTGGGACAAAAGAATGTCTTCAAAATCTCTGACCAAAGTGTCATGGCCTGGTTGGGGAAATATACTTACGGACTATATCTTATCCATATCATCTGTGTTCAATTATTTAATAAAATCGGAGCAAGGTTTGAACTGAATTGGTTTATCGTGATTCTTTTGTCATTCTCTTCTACGGTCTTCTTGTCCTACCTATCTTATCATCTTTTCGAGAAGCAATTCTTAAAACTAAAAAAGAGATACAACAGCTCCCATTCATAATTACCCTACATCAATGTGGATCAAGTTCTGAAGCCGTAGATTTGTTCTATCAAAAAATGAGACCATTATGGAATTAGGAATAGGAATGTTTGGAGATGTTTCTCTGGACACAAAAACCGGAAAATATAGAGATGCGAGCGTAAAATTAAACGAGATCCTGGAGCAGGTAAAACTGATGGATCAAGTTGGCCTGGACGTTTTCGCAATGGGTGAGCACCACCGTGAAGATTACGCCGTGTCATCACCAGAGATCCTTTTGGCAGCTGCAGCTAGCATTACAAAGAATATCAAATTGGCAAGTGGTGTAACGGTACTAAGTTCGTCCGAACCGGTGAAAGTTTATGAAGACTTTTCTATGATCGACCTCATCTCAAAAGGGCGAGCAGAGATATTCGTGGGCAGAGGAAGCTTCATCGAGTCTTTCCCTTTGTACGGCTATGACCTTTCAGATTACAGTCAGCTTTTTGAGGAGAAACTGGACTTGTTACTGAAGATCAATAACGAGGAAAATGTCACCTGGACAGGGAAACTGCGTGCTCCAATGAAAGACCAAACGGTTTATCCAAGAGCTTACAACGAAGGTAAATTACCAATCTGGATCGCAAGCGGCGGAACTCCGGAATCTGTCCTGAGAGCGGCACAACTTGGTCTGCCATTGATCGTTGCTATCATCGGCGGAATGCCAAGACAGTTCAAGAATTTGATTGATTTCTACAAACAAGAATATATCAACACTGGTCACGACGAGAGCAAAATGCAGATCGCCATCCACTCCCACACTTTTGTGAGCGATGACCAAAATGATATCGACCAGTACTTCTTCAACTACAAATCTCAGATGGACAGGATCGGCAGACAACGTGGTTGGGCGCCTTACAGCAAAGACCAGTACGAAGGCGGTCGGAGCAAGGACGGCGCACTCTTCATCGGAAACACGAATGAAGTTGCAGATAAGATCAGTGAAATGAAGGAACTATTCGGTTTGACGAGATTCATCGGACATATGGATGTGGGCGATCCTGCACACGACGTGATGATGAGATCGATAGAACTATTCGGAGAGAAAGTAGCGCCGATAGTGAAATAGTTATGAGAGCTTAGACTTTAGATATTAGAAGTTAGAGTTCAATTCTGCTTTATCGTTCGAAGTTTGAAGCATTAATAAAATCATTAAAAAAGCAAAATCCTGGGCTATAAACTCAGGATTTTTTGTTGTTTTCCGCTCAAATTTATAGCTTCTGGCAAGCCCGATGGATAGGACATCTGCAGGGATCATCAAAAACAACTTGATGTTTTGATAAAAAGGTCAAGTTGTTTTAATGAAAAGGTCTTGATGTTTTGACTAAAAGGTCTTGATGTTTTGATAGAGCAGTCTAGAGAATCTATTTTAGCTGATATTTATTTCCTTCAAAAACAAAAGCTTCGGCATCTTCAGAATAATAATCGATTTTGCAATCCGAAACACGTCTGGAAACGAGATATGGCGTGATGACGAAATCTTTGACCCTGTCTTCAGTTTTATCAGAATTCAACCAAAAAACAATTTGGTCTTTGTTTTTGATACTGATGACCTTGTCCTTATAAAAGCGATGAACGAGAACTTCCTTCTTCTCCAAATTATAAATATTAAAACAGACCCTAAATCCAAAGAACAGCAAAAGACAAAAACTAAAAGCCAATCGGTATTTGAGGTTAAAAATATCTTTGATGAGAAACCTCAGCGTATAGATTGCCAAGAACAAAGCTCCCACTTCCATCAAGTGCAAGGAAAGATGCTTGTTCATCAACGTTTCGAAGCTGGAAAACCAATGGATGACCTTCAAAACATAAAGTATAGATGCATCGAATATTTCGTAAACCAAAAGAAATTTGACTCCAAATGCTATCATAATGACCATTAACAAAGAAGAAATGATAATGACTTCTGAGAGTGGAATGATGAGCAGATTCGCAAAAATCGACACGAAAGAAAACTGATGGAAATAATACACCGCCAGTGGCAAAGTGGCGATCTGTGCTGCGAAAGTCATCGCAGTGATCTCGTAAACAAATTTCTCTGTGGCAGACCTCGGCCTTCTGAATAGTCTTTTAATAGGTGCCGACAACCACCAAATTCCTAAAACTGCCACATAACTCAGTTGAAATCCAACCTCAAAAAGTTGTTGAGAATCTACGATCAAAAGGATAAAGGCAGATAAAGCCAGCGAATGTAAAAGATCCGGTTTCCTCTGGAGCAAAAGCATAAGGTAGTAGCAAGTGATCATCAAACAACTACGCATAACGGAGCTTCCATAATCGATGAAGATGGCAAAACTCCAGATCAAAACGAGACTTAAAACGATTGAAACCTTCCTGAACTTGACCGGAAGTATTTGATTGAAAACAAACAGTGTGATCCAAAAAATAATGACCATGTGAGAACCCGAAATTGCTAGCAAATGCACCAATCCAGTTTGGTTGAAATCGTTCACCGTTTCTTTGTCCATCTCGGTTCTGTCTGACAAAATAATGCCTTTCAGGAATTCCTGGATCTTGGGAGAAAGTGGTGATTGGTTGATCTGATTCAGAATCTCAAGACGGGTTTGGCGGATCTTGTCTGGAAAAGAAATTTCGGCTTTCTCAGTTTTCAGCATGTCATTGGGCAGATAAGCCTGCAGATATACTTCCTGTCTGGCGAGATATTTCTTATAATCGAACTGGAAATCATTAGCAACAATTTCTGGTTGCTGAATATAAACTTCGGCATCATAGAAATGCTCGAAGTCCAATGATCCCTGCGCTCTCGGAATGCTTAGAACTGTTTTGATTGGCGCAAAATCCTTGACATCATTTGACGGAATTGCTAAGACTTCTACAATATAACGTCTGTTTTTTTCATTGGAATTCAGCTTCTTGCTGAGTTGGAAGACGATGTTTTCTTTTGATTCCAATGCCGGAATTTTAGGCTGACCGGAATTTAAATCATGAACAAATATTCCAATCGAGAAAAAGAAAAATCCCAAGCAATAATGTTTGATGCGCTGGGAAAATGTTGTTTTAAATAATATTGACAACAGTGAAATTCCCGAAATGATGAGCAGGAAGTAGATACTTCTCTGACCCATGGCCAGGTACTCCTGAAATAGAATTCCGATAATAAAGCATATCAGCAATATTAGTAAAGGTTGCGTTTTCATTGGTGTTCATTTGTGTTTTTGTGTGTTTATTTTTTCAAAATATCATCAGCGATCTTTAAATGATGATTCGTATGTAACCATAAAAATCGTAAAGTCGTTTTCTTATCAAAATCACCTAGAAATGGATGCGTGATGAAGGATTTTTCGGGAAGGTTTTTAGCGGCTTCCAATCTTTCTTTCGTCAAGCTCATCAATTTCAAAATACTTTCCTGAGTCGGAACTTCTAATGGAATGAACTGTTTTGGCGCTCTTATTTTCCCTCTCGGAATCAATCCAAAATTTAAGAAGACAAATTTCTTGACACTGAATTTCGGTTTGTAATCTTTCGGATCGGTCATTGTCAAACCTTTCAGACTACTGTTAAGAATCAAAAGAGAATGTTCCAGATGCCAACCGACAGACGCTTTGGAAACTTGATTATTCGTCACATCGATCTTTGGTAGAAGTGATTCGATTTTTTGTAATTGGTTTGTTATATTTTCCATCACTTTGCGTTTACAATGATTTCTGCTGCGTTGTTACTTGCACCGCTACCACCTAATTTTGACCTCAAGATCTCATAATCATTCAAAACCTGATTTCGTTTTTCTGTATTAAGGATTTTATTAAGTTCTTTCACCAGATTATCCTTGGTCAAATCATTTTGTATGAGTTCGGTGACCACTTCTTTGTCCATGATCAGATTGACGAGCGAAATGTATTTGATATTTTTGATCAACCTTTTTCCGATTTCGTAGGAGATTCGGCTGCCTCTGTAGCAAACCACTTCCGGAATATTGAGCAAAGCCGTCTCCAAAGTAGCAGTTCCAGAAGTCACCAAAGCGGCTTTTGAACTTCTCAATAAATCGTAGGTCTTATTGGAAACGAAATGAACATCAGCATCCACAAACTGTTCGTAGAAATCTTTCTCCAAGCTCGGCGCACCAGCAATGACAAATTGATAATCAGAGAAATAACTTCTAACAGACAACATCAGCTCCAGCATTTTTGTCACCTCTTGTTTTCTGGAACCTGGAAGAAGTGCAATGATTTCTTTTTCGTTCAGATTATTTTCTGATTTAAATTTTTGAATATCAACAGGTTTCAAACCTTCAATCGCATCAAGCAATGGATGACCAACGAAATGTGTTTCGACGTCGTGTTTCTTATAAAAATCCTTTTCGAATGGGAGAATGACGAGCATCTCATCCACATAATTCCGGATGGTTTCTACTCGGCCTTCTTTCCAAGCCCAAAGTTGCGGTGAAATGTAGTAAATTACTTTGATACCCAATTCTTTGGCAAACTTGGCAATCCTTAAATTAAATCCTGGATAATCCACAAGAATCAAAACATCTGGTTTATATTCCTGAATGTCCTTTTTGCAGACCTTGATATTGTTGAGAATGGTTTTCAGGTTTTGAACCACTTCCAGGAAACCCATAAATGCGAGGTCACGGTAATGTTTGACCAAAGTTCCGCCTTGCTTCTGCATCAGGTCGCCGCCCCAAAAACGGAAATCTGCGTTCTGGTCTTTCTGTTTGATGGCCTTCATGAGGTTGGAAGCGTGCAGATCGCCCGAAGCCTCGCCTGCTATGATATAATATTTCAAGGGTTTGATTTTAGATTATTCGAGATTGGATGATAGATTTTTAAAATTAAGTTTTTTCTGTGAAATTCTTAACTTTGAACAAAAATAAATCATTTTGATTGATTGGGCTTGTGAAACTTGGATTGTTGACAAAATTTGATTGGATAACAAAGTCCATAGCCCCGATAGCAGCGACATCCTTTTTTGTCTTTCTGGAAACGTTCTATTAACAACAATATGCCAAAGACAAAAAAGATATAGCGGATAGCGGGATCAAGCTCCTAAAAAAATACTTAAATTTAGAAAATGGAAGAGATCATAAATAAAGTGGCGGGAAGTGGATTGGTGAATTTTGATATTACGGATCTGTTCCCGAAAGGCAAAAGGATGGGGATTGACATCAAGGAATTTCTTTGGGAAGGTATGATTCTGAAAGAGAAAGACTTCCGAGAAAAAATAGCCAACATTGATGCGGAACTTTACAAAGACGCGTATGTTTACATCTATTGTTCAGAAGATGTGATCATTCCGCTTTGGGCCTATTTCCTGATCACTTCCAAAATTACGGATGCTGCGAAAAAAGTGGTTTTTGGGAACCGCGAGGACTTGGAAGTTCTATTAATGCACAATGCGATCCAAACTTATGATTTCTCTGAACTGAGAGACAAACGTGTTCTGGTAAAGGGTTGTAGCGATGAAATGATTCCCAACAATGCTTATGTGGAATTGGTGGAACAATTGAAACCGCTTGTGAAATCCCTGATGTTTGGGGAAGCGTGCAGCAATGTGCCGATCTTTAAAAACTAAATGTGAATGAGGCAACTTTACCGAGTCCTTTTTTTTGTTTTTCTGTTTGTCTTCTACTGGTTTTTTAGTTTTACAAAAGTTCCTTTTGGTGATGCTTTGGGCTTCGTCAATATGGCAGAGCTCAATGAATATACCAATAACACGACGGTTTTTGGTAAGTTTCTTTATACTAATTTTTTGATTGGATTTAAGACTGTCTTTGGTCTGGATTCCATTCCAGCAACGCGGTTTTTCAATCTGATCTTTTCTGTTTTGACCTTGATTGTCTTGTTTTTTGGATTGAAATTGAAATTCAAAAAAGAGTTACTTGCCTATTTGGGGACTTTGATATTTGCCTTCAGCTTTACGTTTTGGAAACAGACAGAGATCATTGAGGTTTATACATTCAACAGTTTTTGGATTGCGCTTTATGTTTATCTTACAATTAGATTTTTGGAAAACAGAAACCCTAGATTTCTTTTTGTTTCAAGTTTGATTCTTGGGCTTTCGTTATTTGCTCATGTTCAAAACATTATGTTGATTCCAGGCTGGATGATCTTGTGTTTTATTTCTTTTAAAAATTACAAGGTCAATATTTTACCAAGTGTTTTTGTCTTTTTCGCGTTTGCATTCGGTTTGTATTTCTTGGCTTACATTAATGATTATGAGACTTCGCATGTTTTTGGCTCTGGTAATTCTGATTGGGTGACTGGCAGTTTTGAGAAAGGGATCTCTGGCTTTTCAAAAGATATCGCAGTGGCGATTGGATATTTGATCTATAACTTTTGGATTTTCATAATCCCCGCAATCATTGTTATTTTCAAGAAAATAAAGGCTTTCAGAGATTCTCAAAATCTCTTTTACCTTGTTAGTTTTTTAGTTCCTTTTGTATTTGCAACGATCTATAATGTTTCTGACAGTTATGTTTTCTTTCTTAATGCTTATCTGTTCTTCATATTTTTCATTATTGAAGGATTAATTGATATTAAAGTCAGCAATCCTAAGATTTACAAAACAATCTCATTTTCAGTTTTCTGCGTTCCCTTATTTTATTTACTAAGTTTTTTCATTGTTTCAAAAACACCACAAGGTCAGAACTTTGACAAAGAAAAATCAGAAAAAGGAGGTCTTTCCTATTACTTATTTCCTTGGATGAGAAATAATGTTGGTGTCTTGGAATTTTACCTGGATGGCAAAAAGCCTTTTGACGATAAAGATTTTATGAATATCAATTGCCACATATTCCTAAAACACCGAAAAGGAAAAAATTCTTTGGAAGAAATAAGAAAGATGTAATCAAAATTTTTATCTTTGAGTTAAACAAAAGACATAAATTATGAGTTTACTTGACCTTATCACAGGAAGTACAGGCAACCAGGTTGCAGAACAAGCGGAGAACAAATTCGGGATCAGCAAAAATCAAATCATCGCACTTTTAATAGTCGCAGCACCTTTGGTGATCAGCTATTTGAAGAAAAAATCAGAGAATTCTGACGAAGCAGACAAACTAAATGCAACGCTCGACAAACACCACGACGGAAGCATCTTGAACAATCCTGCACAGGCACTCGACAGAGAGCAAGAAGGCGATTCTATCCTAAGCCACATTTTCGGAGGCGAAAAAGCAACCGTAGAAAACCAACTTTCTCAAAACACAGGAATTTCTATGGACAAGATAGGACCAATTTTGGCAATGTTAGCTCCAGTCATTATGGGCTACATCGGTCAGCAGAAGCAAGCCAACAATGTCACTTCTGGTGGCGGATTAGGAGATCTGCTTGGCGGAATCCTTGGTAATTCTGCTCAAGAATCTCAGGCATCCAACAATCCTTTGAGTGATATTTTGGGAAGCGTACTTGGTGGCGCAACGCAATCTTCAGGCGGCGGTTTAGGCGACATTCTTGGAAGCGTTCTTGGCGGAGGAAATCAAAAACAATCTGAACAAGGTGGACTTGGCGGATTGTTAGGCGGACTTTTCGGAAAATAGACAATCACATAACAAATACAAATCGGGCCCGTAAAATTTACGAGCCCGATTTTTTATTTTTCTTCAGTTTCACTTGCCTTTTCAGCCTTCGCTTTCGTCGCTTTCGGCTTTGGTTCTGCTTTTTCTTTTACTGGCGTTTCCGCCACTACTACAGGTTTCGAGGATTTTCTAAGTCTGGATTTTCCATAACTTCCTCGCGCGATTTTTCCTTTGGTAGATTTTTGGTCTCCTCTTCCCATAATAATTAAATATTTGATTTCCACTAAATTACAATAATTTTTCGAGACTACCAAGAATTAGGGCGTGTCCCTCGCCACCGCTTCTCCCACCGCTCGGGCCGGGCTATCCGTTACTATCTTTTTCCCATCCGCAAATTCCATCCGCCAAAAAAAAGGATATCCACTACTATACCTCACGCGCTTCGCCAAGATTTTTAGTTAATGAATCAATTATCAACATTTATGTTTATTATCCAATCATTTATTATACATATTATTATCTTTGCACTCGGAAATTGGACGACCAAATGTCTAATCTCTAAAGTCTAACATCTAACATCTAAAAAAATGTTCCGTACACACACAAACGGCGAACTGACGCTGAAAAATCTGAATGAAAAAGTAACACTTTCCGGCTGGGTACAAACCATCCGTGACAAAGGTTTTATGATTTGGATAGATTTGCGAGACCGTTACGGCATCACACAATTGGTTTTGGACGAGGACAGAACTTCCAAAGAACTTTTGGAAACCGCTAAAAAATTAGGCCGCGAGTTCGTCATCAAAGTAGAAGGAACCGTTATCGAACGCACTTCCAAAAACCCAAAGATTGCTACCGGAGACGTAGAGATCTTAGTTGAAAACATTATCATTTTAAATGAATCTCAACTTCCACCATTCACCATCGAAGACGAAACCGACGGTGGCGAAGAATTGAGAATGAAATATCGTTACCTTGACATAAGAAGAAATCCTGTAAAAGATAAATTGATTTTCCGTCATAAAATGGCGCAGAAAGTGAGAAATTATCTTTCCGAAGAAGGTTTCATCGAGGTTGAAACACCTGTTTTAATTAAATCTACTCCGGAAGGCGCGAGAGATTTCGTGGTTCCAAGTAGAATGAATCCGGGACAATTTTATGCGCTTCCGCAATCGCCACAAACTTTCAAACAATTGTTGATGGTTGGCGGAATGGACCGATATTTCCAAATCGTGAAATGTTTCCGTGACGAAGATTTGCGTGCCGACAGACAGCCAGAATTCACCCAAATCGATTGCGAAATGGCGTTTGTAGAGCAAGAAGATATTATGAATGTTTTCGAAGGAATGACAAAAGTTCTTTTGAAAGACATTACAGGAAACGAATTCCAAGATTTCCCGAGAATGACTTTCGCCGATGCGATGCAAAAATACGGAAATGACAAACCTGACATCCGTTTCGGAATGGAATTTCACGAACTTAATGATTTAACAAAAGGAAAAGACTTCAAAATATTCGACGATGCAGAATTGGTTGTCGGAATCAATGTTAAAGGCATTGCAGATTACACCAGAAAACAAATCGACGAATTGGTAGATTGGGTAAAACGCCCACAAATCGGCGCAACAGGATTGGTTTGGATTAAATTCCAAAACGATGGCGTTATAACTTCGTCTGTCAATAAATTCTATTCTGAAGAAGATATAAAGAAAATCACAGAAGAATTCGGCGCAAAAGCAGGTGACTTGATTTTCGTAATGTCTGGAAATGCTGACAAAGTGAGAACGCAACTTTCCGCTTTGCGAATGGAACTCGGAAACCGTCTTGGCTTGAGAAAAGGAAACGAATTCGCACCACTTTGGGTTGTAGATTTCCCGTTGTTGGAATTTGATGAAGAATCTGGAAGATACCACGCAATGCACCACCCTTTCACCTCTCCAAAAACTGAAGATTTCCACCTTTTGGAAACCGACCCAGGAAAAGCCAGAGCCAACGCATACGATTTGGTTTTGAACGGAAACGAAATTGGTGGCGGTTCTATCAGAATTTTCGACAGAGATTTGCAATCGAAAATGTTTGACCTTTTAGGATTCTCAAAAGAAGAAGCAGAAGCACAGTTCGGATTCTTGATGAATGCCTTCAAATACGGCGCTCCGCCTCACGGAGGTTTGGCTTTCGGATTTGATAGATTGGTCGCGATTCTAGATGGAAATGAAGTGATTAGAGATTATATCGCATTCCCGAAAAACAACTCTGGACGAGATGTGATGATTGATGCGCCGGCGCCGATTCATCAGGAACAGTTAACGGAACTGGAACTTAAATTAGATTTAAAATCATAAATTAGAAGCGAGAATTTTTTCTCGCTTTTTTTATTAAGTAAAATGAATAGAAAAGAATTTATAAACTTTATAGAAAAACTAAGAGTTGACTTTATAAAAAATAAAGCCCAATGGGAAAATAAGACTATCGAAGATTATCTAGAAGCAATGTCTGCTTATGTTGAAGATATTGACGGATATTACAAAAACACAAATCAAGATGTCGATTTAGAAAAAATTGACTGGAAAGTTTTTTCAGACGTTTTGAAAGGAAGTAGTCTGTACGAGTAAAATCAATATAATAGCCTCATAGTTTTAATAATTATGAGGTTTTTTAATTTTTTTTAAATAAATTAAAAATTTATTATTTTTACTCAAACACAAATTTTGAATAATGAAATCTCCATTAGAAATATTACAGCAATATTTTGGCTACAAAAATTTCCGCCTCGAGCAGGCAAACGCCGTTGAAAATGTAATTGCGAAGAAAGACACCTTTGTTTTGATGCCGACTGGTGGTGGAAAATCGCTTTGCTATCAGGTTCCGGCGTTGGTTTTGGATGGAACTGCCATCGTCATTTCTCCTTTGATTGCTTTGATGAAAGACCAAGTTGATGCGTTGCGCGTGAATGGGATTTCTGCTGCGTACATCAATTCTTCGATGTCTGCTTTTGAGCAAAATGAAACTTTACATCAATTAAAAAACAGTCAACTCAAACTTTTATATGTCGCGCCCGAAAAATTGAGTGCAGATAATGGTGCGTTTTTAAAGTTGCTGAATGATGTCAATATTTCCCTGTTTGCGGTGGATGAGGCGCATTGTGTTTCTCATTGGGGTCACGATTTCCGTCCAGACTATTTATTTCTGAATGGAATCAAAAAACAATTTCCCAAAGTCCCAATTATCGCTTTGACGGCGAGTGCCGATGAAATCACAAGGAAAGACATCATCAAACAACTCAATCTTCAAGAGCCTTTGGTTCTGGTTTCTTCCTTTGACAGAGCCAATATCAAATATTTTGTTCAGCCAAAACAATCTGTTCTTCAGAATATCATTCAATACCTCCATGAACATCCGGATGATTCGGGAATTATCTACTGTCTATCCAGAAAAGGAACAGAAGAAATGTCCAATAATCTGAAAGAGAATGGTATCAATTCCGCTTTTTATCACGCCGGAATTAATTCAATTGAGCGTGCGAAAGTTCAGGAAGATTTTTTGAAAGACAAAACTCGGGTAATGGTGGCTACGATTGCCTTTGGAATGGGAATCGATAAGAGTAATGTGCGTTTTGTGATGCACGCAGATTTACCCAAAAATATTGAAAGTTATTACCAGGAAACTGGAAGAGCCGGAAGAGATGGTTTGCCGAGTGAAGCAATCTTGTTTTATTCTTACGCCGATGTGATAAAGCTGAGAAGATTTGCAATGGTAGAAGGCAATGAGGAGCAATCTGACTTGATGCTTCAAAAGCTCCAGCAAATGGCCGACTTTGCCGAAATGCAAAAATGCAGAAGACAATATCTGATGGAATATTTCGGCGAAAAGCATAACGGAAATTGCAATGCTTGTGATTACTGTCTCAGTAACTATGAAACTTGGGATGCAACAACTGATGCTCAAAAATTATTGAGCGCCATTTTTCGCTTGAAAGAGCATTACGGAAAAAATTTGATTATCGATTTTCTGAGAGGTTCTAAAAGTGTAAAAATTACAGATTCTATGCGAAGTCTGCCAACCTACGGCATGGGAAACGATCGAGACAAAAATTATTGGCAAAATCTTCTAAGACAACTGCTCATCAATGGTTTTTTGAGTGAATCGGATGGAGAATTTTCTGTTTTAAAATTAAATGAAGAGAGCAATCAGGTTTTATTTAAAAATAAAAAAGTAATTCTCAAAAAAGTAAGAGAACAAGCCAAAGCCGTGACTGTCGAAGAAATGGAAACGGATTATTCAACGCCAGAATTTGATGCAAATGAAGATCTATTTTCAGAACTAAGAACCTTGAGAAGAGAAATCGCCGAACGTGAAAATGTTCCGCCTTATGTTATTTTCTCGGATGCGACTTTGCTGGAATTGTCAACTTATCTTCCAAATAGCAAAGAAGAATTGAATCAGATAAGCGGTTTCGGAGCTTTTAAGATAGAAAAATATGGAGATTTATTTCTTCCAAAGATTAATGAATTTTGCAAGAATAATAATTTGAGCAGTAAAATTTCCGAGAAAAAACCGAAAAAGCAAAGAGAACCAAAAAAGGCAAACAAGACTACATCAGGAACTTTCGCCACAACTTTTGAAATGTACAAAGCCGGTAATGCGGTAGAAGAGATCGCTAAAATTAGAAATTTGTCTATCAACACTATTCAAAATCATTTAGCCAATTTTGTTGCAGCAGGAAAGATAGAAGCCGACGAATTAATGGATGTAAGCAAAATAGACCCGATTATAGAAATTGCAAAAGCCCAAACCATTCCATCTTTAAAGGCCATCAAAGATGAATTAGGCGATGGCTATTCTTATTTTGAAATTCATATCGCGATGGCCTATTATAAATCTCAGCAGTAAAGAGGAGTGAAATATTTTTTTTATTTATCTATTATATTTTGAATATGAAATTTTGCTAATTTTATAAAAAAGCAAACTATGAAAAAAGCACTGATTTTGATGATTCCAATCCTCCTATTAGTAGGTTGTAAAAAAAATAAAGAATTGGCACTCAACGAAAAAGTAGCCAAAGAATTTTTGGAAGAAATGAATGCACTTGACGACTTCGAAACGAAGTATTTTTCAGATTCCAGTCCATTAGCCAAAGCACCTTCTTCCGAAAATTCTATCGAGGTAAAAGATGCAGCTAAACTGACGGAAGATGCAGTTGCAGGATTAAAAAATATAAGCGGCACTTCGGTCAGTCCAGAAGCAATGCCTTTTTATATGGGAGCTTTAGAATACATAGATGCAGTAAATGCCCAAGGTCAGGCTGCCAAAGACTTTTTTACCGAATCTGACCCTAGAATGAGAGCAGGTTATTATGAACTCGTAAAAGAGAATTTTCAAAAACTCAGAAATAAGCCGGACAGCATTCTTGCCATCCAAAAAGTATATCTCGATAAAGTTGGGATCAAGTAGCCGCATTGTTACGTTTTCATCCTCTCCAACGCAATTTACAGATTTAAAATCATAAATTAGCGAGAAAAATTTTCTCGCTTTTTTTGCAATATAAACTTCCAATTATAGAAGAAGAATTATTAGATGAGTGTACAACTAAAACATTACAATGAATTGGATGGTGTAAGGGCAATTGCCGTTATCATGGTTCTGTTTTATCATTTTTTCAAAGATGTTGATGTTAACTATGACATTTTGGTCTTATTAAAAAAATTATCCTTGTTCGGGAAAACAGGAGTTTCGCTGTTTTTCGTTCTATCTGGATTTCTCATCACGAGAATATTACTTAATACAAAGCAAAACGACTCCTATTTCAAATCATTTTACATCAAAAGAGTTCTGAGGATTTTCCCTTTATATTATTTCTTTTTGGTCATCTATTATTTTGTAGTCCCTCTTTTTCTGCATCAATCATTTGCTGATTTTTCTCAACAGATCTGGTATTGGACATTTATGCAGAATTTCGCACTGACTTTTGACTGGAATAGCGTGGGACCGATTCATTATTGGTCATTATCCGTCGAGGAACATTTCTACTTGTTCTGGCCTTTGATCATCTATTACTGTTCCTTGAAAAACGTAAAATGGGCGATTGTATCTCTTTGCATTATTTCTTTTCTCGTGAGATTTATCTTAATTGAAAATCAAATTGAAGAATCATTGTTCACGTTCGCAAGATTCGATGAGTTGGCAGTCGGCTCATTCTTGGCTATTTTGGAATTACAACAGAAACTGGTGAAGCAAAATCTGAGAAAATTTCTTGCTGTATTTATCGTCTTCTTAATTCCCTTGATCTACATTTCACTAAACAATGGCAATTATTCTTTGTTGGAAAGCTGTGCAAGATATTTGGTTTTAGCAATGGTCTATGGCAGTTTTATCGCTATCACAATAGTCATTGAACCTGATAATTTTCTAAAAAAAATACTTGATAATAACGCTCTGAAGTCCATTGGAAAAATCAGTTTTGGACTTTACGTTTACCATCCGATTTGTTTCAATATTGTCATTAATGATCTCAAAATAACAAATCTAGCATTCACTTTTGTCCTAAGTTTTGGCTTGGCTTATCTTGTATCCATTTTGAGTTACCATCTTTTGGAAAAGAAATTTCTAAAGCTAAAAACTCAATTTTCTCATTAAAAATGAATCGGAATATCAGGAATATCATCCAGAACGTGTCTGCCCTCAATCCTATCAATTGCAGTTTGAGCTCGTTTTTTGGCGATTGAAACTTTGTAATCGAACCATTTTTCTTTGAAGAGTTTTCGCATCAGATTATCAAAATGTTGGGTGATGACCAGATTTTTGAAACCTCGCCATTTTTCTATCAATTGAAAAGGCAAAGCTCTGACCGAGATTGAATAACCTTCCGTCTCATATTGGATAAAATGCCACCAGCCAGAAGGCATATAAAGTGTTTGGCCAGGTTTCAAAACGGCTTCGTACCCATCAAGATATTTCAGTCCAGGAAATTCTTCCTGAGATGAAGTTTTCAGATTGGCGATACTGTGAAAATTATAAGGTAATTTATAAATTAAATCGGATTGACTGAGTGGAAACAGCCAAACCCGTTTAACGCCTTGATATTGAGTTAGGAAAACGTGTGACATATCGATATCGACGTGGTTTCTGGTATTGGAACCTTGTCCTCCGAAGAACATAAATGGCAACCAGGACAACACTTTACCTTTCGTAATGTCTTTGTAAACCACATCTTTTTTGAGTTCCGGTTTTATTGTCAAAAGATTGAATAAGAACAGTCTGTACTTCGTTTTCTCTCGGCTTATCAAGTCAAGATATTCAGAAAATTTCATTCTGGCCAACGGTTTGCTCGCCGCTCTGTCGAGAGAATGGATTTCTTCTCCATAAACATCCACTTCATCATCTCCGGCAATTTCTTTGAAATAATCATAATTCCAGTTTTTGAGAGCCGGACTTTCCGCGTCGATAAAATCTTCTATAATGACCGGAATATTGGGTTTCATAAACTTCGAAGTAAACGCTTCCGAACTAACATTTCTAATTCTGCCTATCTCTTTTAACTTCATGATCGATGATTAAAGGGACAAAAGTAGAGATAAATTGAATTCATACCAAAAAAGTAGGAGTTAAAATTTGATTTCTAAGGTAACTTTGCTACTAGAAACTCGGGAGATAACTTCAAAATCCAATAGATGATTTTCCATTTCCAGTTAGGAACGATGGAGAAAGAACTTCCTGCATTCACGATATATTTCGCCACATAATCAGGTTCCATCAATAACGATTTATTCAAATCCAAACCTGCATTGATCTTTGTATTGATGTAACCGCTAACCAAAACATTCACAGTGATTTTCCTTGAATTAAGTTCTTGCCGAAGTCCAGCCAAATATTGTGTGAAAGCGGATTTTGTGCTTCCATAAACGAAATTACTTTTTCGTCCACGAACGCCTGAAAGTGAAGAAAGTCCGATAATTCTTTCGAGATTTGTATTATTAATATCAGTTGCTATGATATTTAAAATAGAAACTGCGCCAACATAATTCGTCTTCATCATTTCAAAAGTGCCTTCGAAGTTTCTCAAAGCTTGCTGGTTTTCAACTAAAAATCCTGCAGCATAAATAACGATATTTGGTTTGATGGATAATTCATCATAAAACTTCTGATGAGAATTAAAATCTGTCGCATCAAAATATTTAATTTCAATTTTTGATTGATCTAATTGATTTCCACCAATGAAATTCTCCAAAGAACTTAAATTTCTCGAAGAAGCAATAATCGAAAATCCCTTTTCCAAATATTGCAAAATACAATGTTTCGCCACATCTGAATTGGCACCGAGAATCAGAACTGTTTTATTGGAATTCATATGGTAAAAATAGAGATTAGAAGTCAGATTTTAGAGATTAGTCCGTTCTAAAATCCGTAAATTTGTAGTTATTATAGAAATTACACACGCTAGATACTTATTTTCATTATAAAATCTAACCTCTAATTTCTCACATCTAACTTCTATTTATGTTTAATGTTTTAGGAAACTTTTTGACGCTTTCTTCGTTCGGCGAAAGTCACGGAGAAGCTTACGGCGGAATTATCACCAATTTTCCCGCTGGTCTGGAAATCGATATTGAGAAAGTTCAACTCGAGCTTGACCGCAGAAAACCAGGGCAATCTGCGATTGTTACACAAAGAAAAGAAGGCGATAAAGTTCGATTTCTATCAGGAATTTTTGATGGAAAATCAACAGGAACGCCAATTGGCTTCATTGTAGAAAACGAAAACCAACGTTCCAAAGATTACGACCACATCGCTCAGGCTTATCGTCCAAGTCACGCCGATTATACTTACGACCAGAAATACGGAATCCGAGATTATCGAGGCGGCGGGAAATCGTCTGCGCGCGAAACTTTGAATTGGGTCGTTGCGGGTGCTTTGGCTAAACAACTTTTACCTGAAATCGAAATCAATGCTTATGTTTCTTCAGTTGGCGAAATCTTCTGTGAGAAACCTTATCAGGATTTGGATTTTTCTAAAACCGAAAACAATATCGTCCGTTGTCCAGATGAGGAAACGGCAGAAAAAATGATTGAGAGAATCAAAGAAATCAAGAAAGAAGGTAATACGATTGGCGGAACGGTAACTTGTGTTATCAAAAATGTTCCGGTTGGATTGGGCGAACCGATTTTCAATAAACTGCACGCCGAATTAGGAAAAGCAATGCTGAATATCAACGCCTGCAAAGGTTTTGAATACGGAAGTGGTTTTTGCGGTGCAAAAATGACAGGAAAGGAACACAACGACCTTTTCAATCACGATGGAACAACACAATCCAATCTTTCCGGAGGAATCCAAGGTGGAATTTCAAATGGAATGGATATTTATTTCCGAGCAGCTTTTAAACCGGTTGCGACGATTCTTCGTCCTCAGGAAAGCATTAATAAAGATGGCGAATCTGTGACGGTGGAAGGCAAAGGAAGACACGACCCTTGTGTAGTTCCAAGAGCAGTTCCTATCGTGGAAAGCCTTGCTGCATTTGTTTTGGCAGATATGTATTTAATTAATAAAACCAGAAAAATATAATGGACATCAAATCATTTTGGGACAACGCCGTTTCTTATACAGATTATCTAACGAATGCTGGAGAAAGACTGGGAAATCCAAAAAATTCTCAAGAGTCAGATTACGCGGAATATTATCGATTGGGAATCCAAAGAATGAACAGAATGACGGAGAAGTATCTTCCGAATTCTGAACAAGTTGAAACTTTGGCTAAGAAGAAATTCAATGGGAAAATATTGATTATTTCTGAGTCTTGGTGTGGCGATGCAAGTCAGGTGATTCCGGTTGTTGTGAAGTTTTTTGAGCAGTTTGAAATCAGGATTTCTTATCGTGACCAAGAACCTAGTTTGATTGATGACTATTTGGTAAACGGCGGAAAATCAATTCCGATTTTAATTTTCCTTGATGAAGATTTCAACGAAATCGCACATTGGGGACCAAGACCAAAACACGGAACCGAACTTCTACATAAACATAAAGCGAATCCGGAAGAATTCACGAAAGACCAATTCTATGTGGAATTGCAAACTTATTACGCAAAAAACAGAGGTTTCGATACGATAGAGGAACTTCTGGAATTGTTGTAGATCTCGATTTGAAGACGACTCCTGCGTAAGGGATAGTAGCGGATATCCTTTTGCTTGCCTTGCCAGGCAAGGAGAAGATAGTAGTGGATAGCCCGACCCGAGCGGCTGGCCTTAATGTTGGCGAGGGATACGCCCCAATTTTTAATATTATTGTTATGAATTTTCTTAGAAAAAATATAATTTATTTCGTTTTGCTGATTGTATTGTTGGCCTTTATGACCATCAAACCACTTCGGGATTTTGTGTCCGAACAGATTGCGATGAGTCCGACGGTTTCGAAGATCAATAATGAGACTTTGCTTGCTGACGAGGTTTTGGATATCGATTTGAAGGGAATCAATACGAGTAGTACGAATCTGAAAAATCTGCGTGGAAAGGTTTTGTTCCTTAATTTTTGGGGAACCTGGTGTCCGCCGTGCAGAACGGAATGGCCGACAATTCAAAAATTGTACGACCTTAAAAAAGATAAACTGGAATTTGCCCTGATTGCGATGCAGGACCAGGAGGAGGATGTAAAAAAATTCTTAAAGGAAAATAATTATACTGTTCCGGTTTATATTGCCGAAAGTCCTTTGGACCCGAAAGTTTTGCCAGTCGCTTTTCCCACGACTTATCTGATTGGGAAAGATGGTCGGATTTTGAAAAAGGAAGATAGTTCGATGGATTGGAGCAAGGATTCTATTTTGGAGTTCATTGATAACGTGACGAAATAATTTGCTAAATTTAATAAGCATAAAAAAAGCGCAGGATATAAATCTTGCGCTTTTTTTTATATTTAGAAAAATTTCTTATTTCTTCGCTTCACCAAAAGTTTCCGGGAATCTCGCCGCAGTGAAATCTTTTGAGATCGCTGCTTTTTCGAACTTCAGTTTTCCACTTAGCGTTTCGATAACTACACCGTCATCTCCAATGCTGAAGATCTTGCCGTGCATTCCAGAAGTTGTCACTACTCTAGCGCCTGGTTTCAAAGCCTCTTGGAAATTCTTTTCCTGCTTTTGCTTTTTCATCTGAGGACGAATCATCAGGAAGTAAAAACCAACGACCATCAAACCAATCATAATTAATGTTGGCGTCATGGATTGCTCTGGGGCAGCTGCTTGTAAAAATACTGTTAGCATAATTTATATTATTGAGTAATGTTAGCCGAGAAAGTCAATCTTACCGGTGCTTTTTCTACGTTTACAAAAACGTCTGCTGCTTTGTTAACAGCGCCATCGAAGTTTGTAGAATCAAAATGCAAAGTGATCTTCCCTTTTTTACCTGGCAAGATCGGTTCTTTTGTAAAATCTGGAACTGTACACCCACAACCTGGTTTTACGTTTGAGATGACCAAAGGGTTGGTTCCTGTATTGGTTACTTCGTAGATGTGCTCTACTTTTTCACCTTTTTTGATATCGCCGAAGCTGTGGTCAGTTTCGCTGAAAGCAATAGTTGTCAAAGGTTTGCTTTGCGCCTCTTTTGCCAAAGCTGCGTCATCAGGATTCACAGAGTCTTGAGAAAGGGCTTCTACTACAGTACTAGCCTGAGCTGAGTCGATATTTTCTGTACTTGAAACCGCAGTTCCTTCTTTTTTGTTACAAGACAAAGCGAATGTGCAAAGTGCTGCAATTGCTAATATTTTAATAGATTTCATTTGGTAGATATTATTATATTCTGAAATTATACTCTGTTTGTATCTTTTGTGTATTTGTCTAGAATTCCGTTGATAAAGATATTGGATTTTTCGGTTCCGTAGACTTTGGAGATGTCAATATATTCATTAATGATAATTCGGGAAGCCGTCAAAG
>Ga0308171_1000434_pt1 | contig 93601 bp, 94 predicted proteins | sample PhyGR1_FD_202135 | JGI IMG/M metagenome (GOLD analysis project Ga0308171, IMG submission 202135) | Phyllosphere microbial communities from UC Gill Tract Community Farm, Albany, California, United States - DLSLSG.R1 | ecosystem: Host-associated > Plants > Phyllosphere > Unclassified | place: USA...
AGCCTGCGGCACGCGCTCCCGTCCTCGCGGAACAGGTGACAACGCTCGGGCGGCAGGCCAATACCGAGGATGGCGCCCTCTTTTACCAGCACGACGTCTTCCTGGCGGTAGACCAGGTTCTGACGGATAGCGGGAATCTCGATGTGGATCTGTGTTTCATGCCCCAGCTGTTCCACCACCTGCACTTCCCCTTCAAGGGTGACGTCGGCGATATCGCTGGAGAGCAGATGTTCCGGGCGAATGCCCAGTGACATATTGCTGCCAACCTGAACCCCGGCACTGTCAACCGGCAGCCACACCAGTTGCTGATTAGGCAACCGCACCTGAACCTGGTCGATGGCGGTGGCGGTCACTTTGACCGGCAGGAAATTCATTTTTGGTGATCCGATAAACCCGGCAACAAAGCGGTTGGCGGGATAGTGGTAGAGTTCAAGCGGCTTGCCGACCTGCGCAATACGCCCGGCATCCAGCACCACGATCTTGTCAGCCAGCGTCATCGCTTCGATCTGATCGTGGGTGACATAAATCATGGTGCGCTTCAGGCGCTTATGGAGACGGGAGATCTCGATCCGCATCTGGACGCGCAGCGCGGCATCGAGGTTCGACAGCGGTTCATCCAGCAGAAATACGCGCGGTTCCGCCACCAGCGTGCGGCCAATCGCCACGCGCTGACGCTGCCCCCCAGACAGGGCTTTGGGGCGGCGATCGAGCAGGTGCGCCAGTTGCAGAATTTCTGCCACCTGATTAACGCGCTGATGAATTTCCGCTTTTTTCACTCCGGCCAGCTTCAGGCCAAAGGACATGTTCTCCGCCACCGACAGATGGGGATAAAGCGCATAGGACTGAAACACCATGCCAATGCCGCGTTCAGCAGGTGGTACGTCATTCATGCGCTGGTCGCCGATTAACAGCTCGCCGCTGGTGATGGTCTCCAGTCCGGCAATCATGCGCAGCAGCGTCGATTTGCCACAGCCTGATGGGCCGACGAAAACTACAAATTCCCCTTCACGAATGGTGAGATCGATATCTTTCGACACCACCGTATCGCCCCAGGCTTTCGTGACATTGCGTAACACAACGCTCGCCATGATCCCTTCCCTCTTAGCTGCATAGTCGTGTCTGCTCAGCGGCAGACGGGTTCCGGGGCTCACTATGCGAGAGGAAACAATCGGTAACATCCTCCGCCATAACGCAAACTACTGGGGGAGGAGGCGGGAGGAGGAGAAACGCGGGCTGACGCCCCGGCCCAGGGGCTGCCGCGCTTTTTTGTGATCGCTAACGCAGACCCGAGGGATTTTTTGCCGCGTAAGCGCCCGCTTCAGGTGCTTTTTGCCAGCGCGATCACAGCGATTGCGCCTGGGGCGTAGAGCGGAGGAGGATGAGAAGCCCTGGCGGATACGCACAATGATGCCGACAAAGCATTCACCACTTCCGCTAACAGGATGGATTTATGACGATGAAAACCGGAACACGAATTCTGGCCCTTTCTGCCCTCTCTGCTGTGCTCTTTTCAGCCAGCGCGATGGCAAAAATTGAGGAAGGTAAACTGGTCATCTGGATCAACGGTGACAAGGGCTACAACGGCCTTGCCGACGTGGGTAAGAAATTTGAGAAGGAGACCGGCATTAAAGTCACGGTCGAACATCCTGACAAAATGGAAGAGAAGTATCCGCAGGTCGCGGCGACCGGCGATGGCCCGGATATTATCTTCTGGGCACATGACCGTTTTGGCGGCTACGCACAGTCGGGCCTGCTGGCGGAGGTGACGCCGGACGCCAGCTTCCGCGAGAAGATCTTCCCGTTCACGTGGGACGCGGTACGTTTCGACGGCAAGCTGATTGGCTATCCGATTTCGGTTGAGGCGCTGTCACTGATTTACAACAAAAAGCTGCTGCCGAACCCGCCGAAAACCTGGGAAGAGATTGCCGGACTCGACAAGCAACTGCGCGCCAAAGGCAAAAGCGCCATCATGTTTAACCTGCAGGAACCCTACTTCACCTGGCCATTGCTGGCCGCAGGCGGGGCTTACGCCTTTAAGCTCACCGACGGTCATTATGATGTGAAGGATGTTGGCGTCGATAACGCCGGAGCGAAAGCGGGCATGCAGTTCCTGGTCGATCAGGTTAAAGCCAAAACCCTGAATGCCGACACCGATTACTCCATTGCTGAAGCCGCCTTTAACAAAGGCGAAACCGCCATGACCATTAATGGTCCTTGGGCGTGGGGCAACCTCGACAAGAGCGGCATCGACTATGGCGTCACTGAACTGCCCACGCTGAAGGGTAAACCGTCGAAAGCCTTTGTCGGCGTGCTGAGCGCCGGGATCAACGCCGCCAGTCCAAACAAAGAGCTGGCGAAAGAGTTCCTGGAGAACTATCTGCTGACCGATTCCGGACTGGAAATGGTCAATAAAGACAAGCCGCTGGGTGCCGTGGCGCTGAAATCCTACCAGCAGACGCTGGAAAAAGATCCGCGAATTGCCGCCACCATGAGCAACGCCAAACAGGGCGACATCATGCCTAATATCCCGCAGATGGCGGCCTTCTGGTACGCGATGCGTACCGCCACCCTGAATGCGCTGGGCGGTCGTCAGAGCGTTGACGCCGCACTGAAAGATGCCCAGGCCCGTCTGAAGAAGTAATCCTTCTATGCCGGGGTCATCCCCGGCTTGAGTGACCGTTAAGGAAAACCGCATCATGTCAGGAAAACCGAAAACGCGCAGTCTGCTGCTAAAAAGCGTTCTCATCGGGATCGGCTGTCTGCTGGTCGGCTATCTGCTGGTGCTGATGTATGCGCAGGGCGAATATCTGTTTGCGCTGCTGACGCTCATCCTCAGTGCGACCGGGCTGTGGATTTTTGCAAATCGTCGCGCCTATGCGTGGCGTTATGTCTATCCCGGCGTGGCCGGAATGGCGCTGTTTGTATTGTTCCCCCTCGCCTGCACCATCGCTATCGCCTTTACCAACTACAGCAGCACCAACCAGCTCACCTTTGAGCGGGCGCAGCAGGTACTGCTGGGCCGCACATTCCAGTCGGGTGAAGCAGTCAGTTTCTCACTGTTCCCGGCTGGCGATCGCTGGCAGCTGGTGCTGAACGATGGTAAAGCAGACGTTGTCTCGCCGCCGTTTACGTTTGGCCCGGAACAGACGCTGAAAATGGCTCCCGCGACGCCACCCGCTGGCGAACGCGCGACCTTAAGAGTGATCACCACTCACCGTCAGGCGCTGAGCCAGATCCGTGCCGAACTGCCGGATGGCCGTCAGTTGCGGATGAGTTCACTGCGTCAGTTCTCCGGTACCCAGCCACTCTATCGGGTTGGCGCGCAGGATGAGCTGATTAATCAGCAAAGCGGCACGCATTACCGCGCCAATCCGCAGACCGGCTTCTATCAGGCCGTGAACGCGAACAATACGTGGAATAACGAAACCTTAAGCCCCGGCTTTACCGTGAATACCGGCTGGAAAAACTTTGTGCGGGTGTTTACTGACGAAGGAATTCAGAAGCCGTTCCTGGCGATATTTGGCTGGACGCTGCTCTTCTCGCTGATCACCGTGGTGCTGACCGTCGCCGTAGGCATGGTGCTGGCCTGTCTGGTGCAATGGGAGGCGCTGCGCGGCAAAGCCGTTTATCGGGTGATGCTGATTCTGCCCTATGCCGTTCCGGCGTTTATCTCGATCCTGATTTTCAAAGGCTTGTTTAACCAGAGCTTTGGTGAGATCAACGTGATGCTTAGCGCGCTATTTGGCGTGAAGCCCGCGTGGTTCAGCGATCCGACGCTGGCGCGCACCATGCTGATTATCGTCAACACCTGGCTCGGTTATCCCTACATGATGATCCTCTGCATGGGACTGCTGAAAGCCATTCCCGACGATCTCTATGAAGCCTCGGCGATGGACGGAGCAGGACCGCTGCAGAACTTCTTCCTGATCACCCTGCCGCTGCTGCTGAAGCCTTTGATGCCGCTGATGATTGCCAGCTTTGCCTTCAATTTTAATAACTTTGTGCTGGTGCAGTTACTGACCAACGGCGGACCGGATCGACTCGGCACTACCACGCCAGCCGGTTATACCGATTTGCTGGTGAACTATACCTGGCGTATCGCCTTTGAGGGCGGCGGCGGGCAGGACTTTGGTCTGGCAGCCGCCATCGCCACGCTGATCTTCCTGCTGGTGGGTGCGCTGGCGGTCATTAACCTGAAAGCCTCGCGGATGAAGTTCGACTAAGGAGTTGTTATGGCTATGGTACAACCCAAATCACAACGGCTGCGTCTGTTCACCACGCATCTGCTGTTGCTGCTATTTATCGCAGCGATTCTTTTCCCGCTGCTGATGGTGATCGCGATTTCCCTGCGTGCCGGTAACTTCGCCACCGGCAGCCTGATCCCGGAGCAGATCTCCTGGGAGCACTGGCGGCTGGCACTGGGTTTCAGCGTGGAACATGCGGATGGACGGGTCACGCCGCCGCCTTTTCCGGTGCTGCTGTGGTTATGGAACTCGATCAAAATTGCAGCCATTAGTGCGCTGGGGATTGTGGCACTCTCGACCACCTGCGCCTATGCGTTTGCCCGCATGCGCTTTACCGGTCGCGCCAGCCTGCTGAAGGGGATGCTGATTTTCCAGATGTTCCCGGCGGTGTTGTCGCTGGTGGCGCTCTATGCGCTGTTTGATCGTCTTGGCCAGTATCTGCCTTTTATCGGGCTGAATACTCACGGTGGGGTGATCTTCGCCTATATGGGCGGCATTGCGCTGCATGTCTGGACCATCAAAGGCTATTTCGAAACGATTGACGGATCCCTGGAAGAAGCCGCCGCGCTGGATGGTGCAACACCGTGGCAGGCGTTCCGGCTGGTGCTGCTGCCACTGTCGGTGCCGATTCTGGCGGTAGTGTTTATTCTGGCGTTTATCGCCGCGGTCACTGAAGTGCCGGTTGCGTCGCTGTTGCTGCGTGACGTCAACAGCTACACCCTGGCAGTCGGGATGCAGCAGTATCTCAATCCGCAAAACTATTTATGGGGAGATTTTGCCGCGGCGGCGGTGCTCTCCGCGATTCCGATTACTCTGGTGTTCCTGCTGGCTCAGCGCTGGCTGGTAAGCGGGTTAACCGCGGGCGGGGTGAAAGGCTAAACGATCATCATTGTACGTTGCCACTGCTTACACAACGCCTGTTGTGGTTGAATGATTCGGCGGCCTGGGGGCCGCCTTTTTTATGCTAATCCGATTCCGACGCACGGCTGCCTGCCACCAGCGCCACGACCATGGCCGATATCGCCTGCTCTCCTTCCGGTTGGCTGACATCGCCGCGCGCCACCGCGCCTGCGATGGCATCCGCGCCCCCCAGTAAGCCCCACATTCCTGCTTCAGGGATCCCGCTGCTGCCCGTGAACGGCGCAAACCAGCGCTGGCAGCGGGCAATAAAGTCGAGCTGATAGTGGCGTTTGACGGCGGCCAGTTCCGGTGAGGTGCTGAGTGCTGACAGCAATTCCGGAATCTCGCGCCCCTCTGTCATCACACAGTCGACATAACAGGTCGCGAGCACGTCCGCTCTTTGTTGCATCATCCTCGGCGCAGCATTCATCGCCGCTTCCATCCGTTCGGTCTGGCGGCAATCAAAATCGTCATACAATGCCGCCAGCAACCCATGACGGGTAGCGAAGTGATCATAAACTACCGGCTTACTCACCCCCGCCGCGTCGCCGACCCGCGCCAGGGTCAGTGCCTCGCTGCCCTCGGTCTGCATTATCTGCCACGCGACGTCCGACAATTGCCTGCGTCGGGCCTCGCGTGACAGACGCTTACGGGGCGTTTTTTCAACGGTCATGTTATTCCTGATGCGCGAATACACGCTGGCCCAGTTGCTGCGCCAGCAGATAATGTGACTCAGGATAACCTTCATCGCCGCTGAGCAACAACTCACTGGTCACCACCGGCGCACCACAATAATCAAAGATGCCCTGATCGATCTGATTCCGCATGCTGGCGAAATAGCCGCGCCGCAGATAAGTGCGGGTGTCCGCCGCGCCAATCGCCACCAGATGAACGGTAAGATGGCTGAGGCGTTTAACAATCCGGCCATCCTGCTCATCAAAGGCCCAACCCGCAATGAAGACGCGGTCGATCCAGCCTTTAAGCTGGGCGGGAAACGACCACCAGTAGACCGGATAGACCAGCACCAGCGCATCGGCGCGGTCCAGTCGCTGCTGTTCGGCCAGCACATCCTGCGAAACGGTCGCCAGGCCGTTGAAATGCTGGTGATCGCTCAGCGTAAAACGGGGATCAAACCCTTCTGCTGCCAGATCGGCTTGTTCAGCCGTATGGTGGCCTGTCGAGATAATGCCCTGCACCAGCCGATCTGCCACGCGGTGGGTATGCGCATCCTGATTGGGATGGGAAGTCACTATTAATGCATGCATTGTCGTCACCTTACCTGTTCAGCCATTAAGCTACTAAAGGTAAGTTACTATTGGTAGGTTAGCAAGTGGTAACGTCAGGCCTATTCGCTGACCGCATGTGCTGTTAAAACGTCCCTGTCATCAGAAAGGCCTGCGTCTACCGACGATAAGCCAGCACGCGTACCAGTCGATCACCGAGTTTCTGAATCAGCATCACCAGCGCCAGCAGCACCACAATCGTAGCCGCCATGATCTGATTATCGAAGCGCTGATAACCGTAGCGAATCGCCAGATCCCCCAGCCCGCCACCGCCCACCACGCCTGCCATTGCCGAGAAACCAATCAGCATGACAATCGTCAGGGTAACACCCGCCACCAGCGCGGGCAGCGCTTCCGGCAGCAGCACGCGGCTGACGATATGCCAAAGCGTGCCGCCCATCGACACTACCGCTTCAATCCGGCCACGATCGACCTCATCCAGGGCGTTCTGGACGATGCGGGCAAAGAAAGGAAACGCCCCCAGCGTAATCGGCACAATCGCCGCCGTACTCCCCAGCGTGGTGCCGACCAGCAAACGGGTAAAGGGGATCAATGCAATTAGCAGCACCACAAACGGCAAGGCGCGTCCGGTGTTCACCAGCGTATTCAGCAGCAGTGAAATCGTGCGATTAGGCAGAATACCTGTCGGCCGGGTCAGAAACAGCAGCACGCCGACCGGCAATCCTATCGCCACCGTAAAAAGGGCCGCCAGCAGCACCATGTAGAGGGTTTCACCCGTGGCGTTCAGCAGCAGTTCCTGAAATCGATCACTACTCATGCTACGCATCGTGTTAATGCCTCACGCTGATATTTTTCGATAAACGCCCGATCTGCTTCGCCATCCTTCAGCAGCATTTTGCGCAGGCGTCCCTCTTCACGTCCCATGATCTGGCTCAGGCTGCCGCTCTCAACCAGCTGGCCATTTTCAAGCAACGCTGCGCCATCACAGATGCGCTTTACCACCGCCATTTCATGCGTGATCAACACAATGGTGATATTGAGCTGTTGCTGAATGTCTGCCAGCAGATCGAGAATCGAGGTGGTGGTTTCAGGGTCCAGCGCGCTGGTCGCCTCATCGCACAACAGATAACGGGGTCGGGCAGCCAGCGCACGGGCAATGCCGACGCGCTGTTTCTGCCCACCCGAGAGCTGCGAAGGCCAGGCTTTAGCGAAGGACTCCAGCCCTACCAGCTTCAGCAGAGACACAACCCGCACGCGGCGTTCAGGTTTTGAGACGCCAGCAATCTCCAGCGCCAGATCGACGTTGTCCTGCACGTTGCGCGAATGCAGCAGATTGAAGTGCTGAAAGATCATTCCCATCTGCTGTCGCTGCTGGCGCAGTTGCGCCAGACTCATCGCGGCGAGATCCTGGCCATCAATCTCGATTCGCCCACTGGAAGGATTCTCCAGCCGGTTCAGGCAGCGCAGCAGCGTGCTTTTGCCTGCCCCGCTCCGGCCGAGGATGCCAAAGATGGTCCCCTCTTCAATGGTGAGCGAGATGTCGTCTAATGCTGGCGAAGAGGCGCCAGCGTAATGTTTGCTGAGATGACTGATTTTAATCATGCTGCTGGTCCGCGACCGGAATCACAGAGCCCTGATAATTTTTACGGATAAATTCCGCCACCTGCGGCGAGCGCAGATCTTTTGCCAGCTGCAACACGCGCGGATCTTTCGCCCGTTCTGGCGTGGTCACCAACAGGTTGGCGTAAGGATTATGCACCGCCGACTCCAGACCCAGCGCATCTTTCGCTGGCGTCAGCCCGGCTTCAAGCGCGTAGTTGCCATTTATTACGGCGGCATCCACATCATCCAGCGAGCGCGGCAGCTGCGGCGACTCAATCTCAACAATCTTGATTTTTTTCGGGTTCTCACTGATATCTTTCGGCGTCACCAGCGTAGATCCCGTTTCGCCCTTCGCATTAAGTTTGATCACCCCTTTGTCCTGCAACAGCCACAGCGCACGGCTCAGGTTGGTGGTATTGTTCGGTACCGCAATGCTGGCACCCTCTGGCAGACCTGACAGCGATTTCACCTTGCGCGAGTAAATCCCCAGCGGCTCAATGTGCACGCTGGCGACCACCGCAAAGGATTTCCCCAGCGCCTTCTCCTGATCTTTTAAGTAGGGCAGATGCTGGAAGTAGTTGGCATCCACATCCCCGGCGGCCAGCAACTCATTGGCATTCACGCCGCCGCTCAGCTCAACAATTTTGATATCCAGTTTCGGATCCAGGGTTTTGACATACTCCAGGATCTCCGCGTGCGGCAACGGATCGGCTGCCACACGTAGCGGTGCGGCCTGCAGGCTTTGAGCAATCAGCAGCGAAAGACCGGCAAGAACCAGAAAGCGCTTTTTAATCATCATCATTTCTCTTTTGTTGTTATCAGTGAGTGTTATGTTCAGGGTAGAAACGCCGGGCGACTTCCGGATGCGAACGCAACCGGCCCTTGAGGTAATTCCAGCCGACTTCACGCAGTAGCGGGTTAAGCGGATCGCTGCTCGGTCCCTGCGCCAGATGAGCCAGTTGGGCAGGCAGTTGATAGATTGGCACTACCGCGTCCAGCTGGGCGCCGAGGAAAAAGGCGATGGACAGGCGCTCACTGCTCTGCGGTGGCGAGACCACGCGATGCACCGTCGCGCGCAGATAGCCGTTAGTCGCCAGTTCCAGTAGTTCGCCAATGTTCACCACAAAGGCGCCTGGCAGCGGCGATGCATCGATCCAGTTGTCCGGTGTCACTTCAACCTGTAAGCCCGGCTGGTCGTCCTGCAATAACATGGTCAGGAAGCCCGAATCTTTATGCGCGCCAACACCCTGGCGTGATTCGCCTTCGGTGCGGCCCGGATAGCGAATCAGCTTGATATGTTCGTTGGGGTAGTCGCCATAGAGGTTGTCGAACGCGTTGCGCGGCAGCGTTAGCGCTTCGGCAAAGGCACGCAGCAACTCCAGCGCCACCGCCGTCATCTGCTGCTGCCAGCGGGTGACCACGGTCTGTAGTTCAGGCAGGGCTTCAGGCCACTGATTCGGCCCCTGCATCCGTTGCCAGGTGGGTGAATCGGCAGTCACGGGCAATGCTTCCCGTTCTGCACCAATATCAAACTGCTCGCGATAGTCGGGCTGGCTGCGGGTTATTTCCACACCTGCCCGGTTATAGCCACGAAAATGCGGGGAGTTAGCCATCGCTACCGCGGATTTTTCCGCCTGTGGCAGGGCAAAAAATTTCCGCGCGACGTCCTGAACCTCATCTGATAATTCACGGTCAATGCCGTGATTGATTAAATAGAAGAAACCGACATCACGCGCGGCCTGGCTGAGTTTTTCCAGGATTTGTTGCTGCTGCTGTTGATTACCTGACAATAACGAGAAATCAATTACCGGTAATTCTGCGGGGCTTAACGCACTCATCATTAACACTCTGTTGGCATCGAATAGCGTTACACTGCCACTTCATTTATGCGTTAACTACCAACTAATCCTGCTATGTATATGCGGCAGATGGGAATATCTCACCTGTTCTTAGCTTTTCCAGCCACAGATTACTCTGCGCGGTAGATCCTCTTTTTTGGCGGTAATGATGGCGAAAACAGCAAAAAACAGATCCACACATAAAAAGAGCTGCTAACACGTAATATTTCCAAATGTTTGTGAGAGTAAGCAGTCATGAGTTAGAGCACCGTGCTGAATTTGTCATTAAAGTTAGTTATTTCGGCTGAAAACTTGCAAAACCTTACAATCGTGGTCTATGGTTTACCGGCTGCGGCTTTTGCCGCTTCACTTAAAATTTTTCGGCTTCTTATAGCTTTCATTTCCACGGTTTCTCCTGAACATTGTTTGCGGCTGCGAAAGCTATAAGACTCCTTCATTGATGCACCTGAGGAGAATATGGACACCAGAAACTCATCATCTGAACACCCAAAGAAACATTTCTGGAACAGGAAGCCTAAAGAGCTGACTGTCGACGACATTACCGTGATCGATAACGATATGCTGAAACGTGCGGTAGGCGCAGCGGCGTTAGGTAATGCGATGGAATGGTTCGACTTTGGTGTGTACAGCTATCTCGCCGTCATCATCGGCAAAGTCTTTTTCCCGGATGCCAACAACGCGGTGCAACTGATTGCCACCTTTGGTACCTTCGCGGCGGCCTTCCTGGTGCGTCCTATTGGCGGCCTGGTGTTTGGCCCGCTGGGTGACCGCATCGGCCGACAGAAAGTGCTGGCGATGACAATGATCATGATGTCGATCGGGACCTTCTGTATCGGTCTGATCCCGGCATACTCTTCGATTGGGATCATGGCACCGATTCTGCTGCTGGTAGCACGTCTGATTCAGGGCTTCTCGACCGGTGGTGAGTATGGCGGTGCCGCGACCTTTATCGCGGAGTACTCCACCGATAAGCGCCGTGGTTTTATGGGCAGCTTCCTGGAGTTCGGCACCATCGGGGGTTATCTGATGGGTGCCAGTCTGGTAACGGTGATGACGACCGTGATGTCTAATGAGGCCATGATGTCCTGGGGCTGGCGCGTGCCGTTCTTTATCGCCGCGCCACTGGGCCTGTTTGGTCTCTATGTGCGACTGAAACTGGAAGAGACACCCGCCTTCCAGCAGCATATGGAAAAACAGGAAGCGCTGGAGCAGAGCAAACCGCGTCTGACGCTGATGCAGATGCTGAGCAAATACCGCGCACCGATGATGAAATGTATCGGTCTGGTGCTGCTGTTTAACGTTTCTAACTACATGCTGACGTCGTACATGCCGAGCTACCTGACCGGTGTACTGGGTCTGCCAGAGTTAAGTGGCCTGCTTCTGGTAATGGTGGCGATGTTTGTGATGATGCCGCTGACGCTGCTGTGGGGTCGCTGGACTGACCGTATTGGTCGTCGTCCGGTGATTGCCTTTGGTGCAGTGGGTCTGATCCTCCTCGCTATCCCAAGCTTTATGCTGATCGGGTCCGGGAATATGTGGGCGGTATTTGGCGGTCTGATGATTCTGGGTGTGTTGCACACCTGCTTCAGCGGCACTATGCCTTCGACGCTGCCCGCGCTGTTTACTACGGATATCCGTTACAGTGCGCTGGCCATCGGCTTCAACCTGTCGGTTTCGCTGTTTGGTGGTACGACACCGCTGATTACCGCGTGGCTGGTGGATACCACTAAAAACAACATGATGCCGGCCTACTACATGATGGGCGCGGGCGTGATTGGCCTGCTGACTATCCTGACAGTACGTGAAACGGCCCGTCAACCGCTGACCGGTTCATCACCTGCGGTAGCAACTAAAGCGGAAGCGCATCGCCTGATTGATAAGCTGCGTAAACGGCCTAAGCCTGCCGCGACAGCGAGTAAATAAGTGTTCTGACACCCTGCTCTGCAGGGTGTTTTTTTATCTGCCGACAATCACTTTAGCTGGCTGATTCAGCCGCCCTTAAACGCGTGACTATCCATGTCCTTGTATGTTCAAAGCAGAGCCGGGATGGGTCTGAAATTATCCTGTTTTAGCTGATGCCGGTCATCACGGCTATTCTGGATCACCTGCTGCTGGGTAATACGCTGCCGTGGTCAGGCGTCACGCGTATGGCGGCGATCATGGGCTACGTTTAACGGAAGATATTGTACGTAAGGTTATTTTTGTATCAGATAAAGATCTTTCGCAGGCGGACCTGATTACCCGCGCAGTCATAATCGCCACAATCATAATTCCATCCCACCACGCGTTTAATGGGGGATGGAATGCTTAGACATTATTGCTCTCACCACTCTATTTGCCTGAACATAACACGATCAATCATGAATTTTCACGCCAAGACAACCACGTACAAATTCAGGGTTAAAGTGCTTTACGGCATCACCAAGCCAGTGTTTAACCCCTGGCGGGCATTGAATGACATCCCCTGCGTGCACGGTTTTCCGTTCTCCACCCCACTCCTGGACCCAACCGGTACCGGAGGTAATAACCAGTGTCTGTCCAGACGGGTGAGTATGCCAGTCAGAACGCGCGCCGGGTACAAAGGTGACATTGGCCGCCCCTGCTCTTTGCGGGGCTACCGGAGAAAAGAGCGGGTCAATATAAGCACGTCCGGTAAAGTGATCGGCGGGTTCGGCAATCGTTGCACGACTGCCGGTTTGCGACAGTTTCATTTTAGCTGAAGTGGCGGTTTCACCGTATGCGGACATACCTGTGAAGAACAAGAGTGATGCGGCTACATAGGTGAAACGAATCATCATATTCTCCTTTTGTGAATGAAATGGCTGATTCAGTACTGGAACAGAAAACGTAGTCACCCGATAAATAAAAACGGGCAGAACAGAGCGACGGCGATGCCGGTAAAAGCGTATTCGGGGGTGAAGACTACTCAGTCAGCAGTTCAAATCTGGCGCTATATACGTCAGGGTGAACGGGCAAAGCGTCCGGCTCATCTAACTGGCCTAATTTAATTAAGCCGCTGGCATAGCCATGTGGTTTATAGAAAATAGCCAGATTTCCCCATGGAGCATAAAGCGCGATATCCCCTTTTTTCGCGGCCGTGCCTGCCGGGGAACCCGCGGTAGACAAACGGCCGGGTAAATCGCTTATTTTCTCCTCTCCGGCATAATCTTTCAGCTTCAATGTAAGCGGTAAAAGTGCTGCAAACTCACGACTTGCCTGACTGTCATTCAGGGTCGCGGTAATCGTTTTGTCGTCGAAAATGATGCGTAATTTCATCGGATTTTCCTGTGTATAACGTGTAATTGCCGCAGCCGGAAATATCGTGATCAAGGCCAGCACTACCCCCCCGAGCAGGCCGGGTAGTACCGATTGCGTTTTAGAATAAATAAGCATGACCAGGCCCCGCTCATAGAGTGTTTTCAGCTATTTTTAACAGAATAAAACAGCTTGTTAATAGCGATTATCAGAATAGAAAAATGAAAAAAATTCATTAATTGTTTCGGTGACCACTGCCATTTTGTGTCGGATAAACGGTAGCAAACCTATCCTACCGCTTCAGGATATGCACTTATTCTGCGCTGAGCGATGCCATATCAATAACGAAACGGTGTGCCCTATCCCCTGTTCGGGACGGGCCAAAGCATCGTTAATCTGCTCGATATTAATCATTCCGCATTCTGGATAAACATTATGCGTTGCACAGAAATCCAGAACTTCCAGGGTTTTCGCAATGCCCTCGTTCAGCGAACCAGCAGCACGGCGACGTCCCATGACCAGAGGGATCGTCAACGTTTCCTCCATCAGCCCAATCTGACCGACGATGACCAACGAGCCATCAATATCTAACGGCGGAGTGATGGTGTCGGAATCAATATTCTTGCGGCTAAATAAAGATGACAAAATCACGAGATAGAAAATAATAACTATCCTCATTTTTATATTACAAATAAGGAAAATAAATGAATCACAGACAGTCACCGGAATGCATTTTCCAGAGCGGTCTTCATGCATCGTTCAGGCGAAAGAATGGAACGAGCTGAGTTACCGCTCAAATGGGCTTACGCTGCTCATTTGCGCGAACACGTTGTGGAATAGTGCTTACATAAAAAGGCCCTTAATCTTTTGAAAAAGAATGACCTGAAGCTCAATGGGTAATTGTTGTTACACCTGTTTCCACTGGCCTGGGAGCCTATTAATCTGACGGGGGATCACTGAGATAATGGGAGGATCGTGAGGGTAAGTTGTCATTTCCTGCTATGAAGCGGGTGAATGGGCCACTGAAGCTATTCTGAGTTAGCATTACCGCCAGAGACATTATTGATTTCACTTTCAGTCAGTTCTCTAAGCATGTCACTTATCCTCTTTTGGAAACTATTTTTGTTACTACCACGTTCGAGATAATTACTGCTACAGCAACTGTTAACGAAAGGGATAAAGAAGGATGTGAAATATAGAAAGCACTTTTCGAAATGAATTTAACGATTACAGCGGTAATCACGACACACAAAAACAAGGTAAGCACCTTCTCCTGAATAACTGATTTCATAATCATGCCCTCATGTTTACATAAATCGTAATAACAATGAATGTATATAAAATGAATGTATATTAAAAAGAGCGATACGCCGAGAAAAAGGCTACCTTTTGAAACAAAGGAATTCAAAATATTCATAAGAGGTCCCCGGGAAGAGTATTTGGACGGACCTATGTAACTCAACCTCACTGCTGAGTCACTGAATTGCCAGCCAACCCGACCCTGAATATTCGGACGTTGTCGGGATGTTTTTAGCCGCTATGAGGACGGCACAGGTATCAGTGCAGCTCATCTTCACCAAAACTTCGATGATCTCTGCATTTCTGCTTTGTACGGTGAGTTTAACCAGTAGATGTAAACCACTATCTGGAGCGTTCTGCGGATGACACAGCACGTTACTGCTTCACCGAACAGACGATTGTGGCATGATCCCACCATTTATTTTTATTAACTCTGAACGCCTCCACATTAAAATGTGCTTTTTGTGCTTCATCAATTAACCCCGTAAGCGGAATCAGCGTCCGCAAGGGTCGGCCTTCTTTCAGTAAATGATGCCTGAGTGGATCATACGCTTCAATATCTTCGAATTGACGGGGAGTTCCGCACATGGAACCGATGACAAATCGCCCTCCGGATCGGAGCAGTCTCCTTACCTCTGCAAAGAAGAGGTTGCGCGCGTCATCTATAAGGCAATGTAAACAACTGCCATCAATAATCAGCTCAAACATTGCGCCCTGGCATTGATGAATATTGCAGACATCGCCAACAATAAATCTTGCGGGAAGTCCGGCTTGCTGAAAACGATCTTCTGCCCATCTGATAGCCGTTTCTGACCAGTCAACTCCCCAGACAGAATATCCCAGCTCAGCAAGCGACTGCGCTGCCATTGCTCCATTCCCACATCCCATCTCAAGTATCGGTGTACCAGGGTGTGGTAAATACTGGTGTGTGTAAAGCCACCGGAATATTTCCTCCTGCTGTTTTTTGGCTCTGGGATAACCCTCACCAGCCCAGGCGAGAGCGCCATTTGCCATGAGTTGCCTGTAATGTCTCTCATAGGGATTCATGCCAGAAACACCTTTCCGATAATACCCACTCTGCTTTATACGTCAGAGCCGCTCCTGAGGAACAGAGTCTGCATCGCTCACAAACAGACATTTTAATGCAGGTTTGCATTGAGCAGGATGATCGGCCAGAAACTACGGCCCAGCTGCCCTATGCAAACATGCAGATTACTCATTGCTGAAGCGGCCTACCGTGCTGGCCGCGCCCAGCGCATGGCCTTTAAGCTGCGCCAACAGCTCTGCCTGTGTTAATCCGGCTTTCAGCTGCCCCACCGGTAAATCGGTGGCAATCAGCACAAAGTTATAGTGATGCAGACCACTGCCTGCTGGCGGGCAAGGCCCGTAATAGTGCTGCGTGCCGGGCGTATTTTTTCCGCCGGTGTACTCTTTGCCCTGCGTCAGCGCACCCTGCGCAAAGGACTTCCGGCTGGCCGCAATGTTATAGGCCACCATGTGGGTAACACCCAGCCCTTTCGCCCCAACCGGATCGGTCATCAGCAGCACCAGACTGCGGGTGCCTGTCGGCGTCGCGGACCAGTTCAATTCGGGAGAGATATTCTCACCAGTGCAGGAAGGATTACTTTTATTAGCACCGGCGAACTTTTTATCCAGTAGCGCATTATCGCTGAAGTCCTGGGATTGCAGCGTAAACACCGACGCCGCCAGCGTGGTCACAGGCAAAACGGCCAGCACCGTTGCGCAGAGTAATTTTTTCACCAGCCACTCCTTTTATCAGATTATCCTGGAAAGTTTCCAGAGGTACGACGACACTGCCTGCTTACTATAACGGCTTTAGCGCAGTTGACCCGGCAGCCTGACTGTTTAGTACCAGCGGAACGGCAAATCTTTGATCTCCGTCGCGCAGACACGGGCAGTGGACGCGTTGCCCTGTGACGCATTACCCGATATAAGTTAACGCCTGCGGCTGAAATTTCGCCTGAATCCCCGTCACTGTCACCGATAAGTGGACATTATGCAGATTGAAGATCTCCGGATTTACGTCGCCGTGATGCATGCTGGCAACTTTACTGCAGCGGCTGAACAATTGATGTTATCGAAACAGTATGTCAGCCGCCGCATGGCCGCGCTGGAGGCGTCATTAGGCGTTCGCCTGCTAATCCGCAATACACGCAAGCTGTCAGTAACCGATGCGGGACTGCTGTTTGCGCAGCATGCTCAGCGTATCCTGGATGAGATTCAGGAAGCGGAACTGGCAGTGTCGGAGCAGCAGCAGGCACTGCGCGGCACCTTCCGCATTAATCTGCCGATGTCCTTTGGTATGAGCCATCTGTCGCCGCTGTTCGCCGAATTCCTGACGCACCATCCGGCGCTGCAATTTCAGATTGAGCTGGCGGACCGTTATGTCGATGTGATTGGTGAGGGGGTGGACATGGCGATTCGAATCGGCACCCTGGCAGACTCCACCCTGATTGCCCGCCCGCTGGGCGAGTTAAAACGCGTGATCTGCTGCAGTCCCGACTACCTGAAACGGGCTGGCACCCCGCAGCAGCCAGAAGAGTTACTGCAACACGCCTGTCTGCGCTACGGACGTGAAGGTCAGAATGGCTGGGAATTGCAGGTTAACGGCAAAGCAAAATGGCTGGCGGTTCAGGGGCCGATGGTGAGTAACAACGGCGAAGTGCTGCGTGATGCGGCCCTGGCAGGCCTGGGACTGGTGTTGTTACCCGCCTTTATCGTTGAGACCGCACAGCAACGTGGTGAGCTGGTAACCGTACTTGACGGCTGCCAGCCGCCCCCCCTCGCCCTGAATGCGGTTTACCCGCAACACAGGCAGCGTAGCGAGGTAAACCGTCAGTTGCTGGCCTTTCTGCAGGCGCGTTTAACGCCGTGAGAGAGCCGGAAAGCTTAACGCTGTTTTAATGCCGCAAAGACTCTGGCAACCGCAACGGCACCTGGATCGGGCACGCCGTTGAGGTTAGCACTATTAAGATAAGATGATCGTCCTGCCTTTGCTTTCCCCATGCTGGCGGTCGCGTCACTGCCCTGTTGCGCCGCATCAGCTGCATCAGCAAGCGGTTTACCCGCCACCAGCGCCTCGATTGCGGGTTGCAGCGCATCAATCAGCGTACGATCGCCGGGCTGTGCCCCGCCATACTGCTTCATCTTTTCCAGACCCTGCTGCAGGGCTTCGGGAAGCGCCCCACCTTCGGACAGTTGCTGCGCGGCAGCGGTGAAAAAGATCGCCATCAGCACGCCGCTGGAGCCGCCCATCACTGTCGCAAGTCGCTCACCCGTCACCGCGAGCAGATCGGGCAAAACATTCAACGGTAGCTTATTGTCTGCACATTCACGCTGGATCTGGCGCGCGCCAGCAGCAAAGGTTGAGCCGGTATCGCCATCACCGACCTGGGCATCCAGTTTGTTCAGCTCGCTTTCGCTGGCGATTAGCGTTTCACAAATGCGGTTTACAATCGCCGCGACTGTCGGGTTATCGGAAGGTTCCTGCGGATGCGCTGTTGCCTCTTTTGTCGCATCAACTGGCTGCAACGGCGTTATCTTAACCGCCGGAACCCATCCGGTAACCTCAACCGGCGCGCAGATCGCCTCTTCAAACTGCGGCGTGAGTGTCATGCAGGTGACGGAAAAGCCTTTCATATCAAGCGCGGTCATCAGCGGAGCGGGGCCGATCAGATAATCGCTGCCGCGGCTGAGTGGCGACTCAATCAGGTCCCGTGTAACCAGACTCATCTCCAGCGCGGACATACCGCCAAGATTATTCACCAGCAGCGCACGTGGCTGGTCGTTGCCCGGCATCACCTTCTCCAGCAGATGCTGCACAATCTGCTGACTGTTCTGGGTTTGCATCACGTCAACACCCGGCTCACCGTGGATCCCCAGTCCCATTTCAACGCTGCCGTCAGGAATACGCTGGCCGGTCTGTTCATCCGGCAGATGGCAGCTTGAGAGTGCAACGCCCATCGTTGCGACTGCACGACTGGCGGCCTCTGCCGCCCCGGTCACCGTCGAAAGATCATCACCGCGTTCAGCGACGAAACCCGCCACCTTATGCACCAGCAACGTGCCTGCTACGCCGCGTGGCTGGGGATTATCGGGCAACGCAACATCGTCACCGACAATCACCATATTGACGCTGAATCCCGCTTTACGGGCCTTTTCAGCCGCCAGCCCAAAGTTGAGGCGATCACCGGTGTAGTTTTTCACAATCAGCAGACATCCCGCCTCACCGGTAATGTTGATGATAGCGTTATACACCGCGTCAACACTGGGAGAGGCAAACACATCCCCACAGACTGCTGCCGTGAGCATCCCTTTGCCAATAAAGCCGACATGCGCCGGTTCATGGCCGGATCCCCCACCGGAAATGAGCGCGACCTGCTGTTTTTTCCAGTCCTTACGCATCACGATGCGAATGTGCGGATCGACCTTCAGCCGTACCAGATTGCGCCACGGACTGGCATAAATCATGCCATCCAGCGCGCTGTTGACGAGATCATCCTTTTTATTCATTACGAATCGGGTCATGTCTTCATTCCTCATGGGGGTGCGGGGTTGCTGGTGAATCAGTGTTACATACCTCGGCTGATAGTGAGAAACCCCCGAAAGGGCGATGCGTCTGATGTGAGACATCACGCACAAAAGTGGCTGACCCAGGCACACTATTTTTTACTAATTGATTGATTTATATCAACTGTCTTTACCCGGAACTGAGAGGTTCTGCTCAGAAGCAGAACCGGGAATCACGCATGGTAAAAATTCATTTGTTAACAGAGGATGTTTTAATGACCCAACGTATGATTCTCAACGAAACCGCCTGGTTTGGCGCAGGTGCTTTACGTCATTTACCGGAAGAAGTCGCGCGTCGTGGGATGCGAAAAGCGCTGATCGTCACTGACAAAGCGTTGGTCGCTGCGGGTGCGCTGAAGAAGGTGACCGATCTCCTGGATAAGCACCAGCTTGAGTGGTCGGTTTATGATGAAGTGGTGCCCAATCCCACCATCCGGGTTGTGCAACAGGGCGTTGCGGTGTTCAGAGACTCAGGTGCCGACTACCTGATCGCGATTGGCGGTGGTTCACCCCAGGATACCAGCAAGGCAATCGGCATTATTATTAATAATCCTGAATTTGAAGACGTGCGCAGTCTGGAAGGCGTCACGCCTACCCGCCATCCGTGTGTGCCTATCATCGCAATCCCGACCACCGCAGGCACGGCCGCAGAAGTGACGATTAATTACGTCATTACCGATGAAGAGAATCGTCGTAAGTTTGTCTGTGTCGATCCGCATGACATTCCGAAAGTAGCGATTATTGATGCGGAAATGATGGCGAGTATGCCCGCTTCGCTGAAAGCCGCGACCGGCATAGATGCGTTAACCCATGCGATTGAGGGCTACATCACGCGCGGTGCATGGACGCTGACCGACATGCTGCACCTCAAAGCCATTGAAATTATCAGCCAGTCGCTGCGCGAATCGGTGGCGGGTAACATTATGGCGGTTGAGCAGATGGCGCTGGGACAGTATGTCGCCGGAATGGGCTTCTCCAATGTCGGTCTCGGTCTGGTGCATGGCATGGCACATCCGCTGGGTGCCTTTTATAACGTGCCGCACGGTGTAGCGAACGCTATTCTGCTGCCACAGGTGATGGCATGGAATGCCGCCAGTACGGGCGAAAAATATCGCGATATCGCCCGCGCAATGGGGGTGAAACAGGTCGCGTCCATGTCGCTGGATCAGGCGCGGGAAGCGGCGGTGGCCGCGGTTCGTCAGCTCTGTCGCGATGTGGGTATTCCGCGCTCTCTGCGTGAAGTGGGCTTACAGGAGGCGGATATCCCTGCACTGGCCCAGGCGGCGCTGGATGATGTCTGCACCGGCGGCAACCCACGGACGCCTGACCTGGAAGAGGTGATGGCGCTGTACCGCCAGAGTTAAGTCACGCCCTTCTTTGCGCTGTCATATCTTGCCCGCGGCTTGCGGGCTTTTTTACGTCCTGCGAAAGATTAACCCCGGAGTATTCGCCATCGGGTGTTACGAGGCACGCGCGTTAGCAGCAAAGGTTTCAGCGGCTTTTTGCGGTCTGGTTTCAGCCTGAAATCGCCCGCAGTAATAATGCCGTACAGAGAACATACAGGAACTTAACCCATGATTTCTTTAGATGCTAAACCCTTCCCCTCTTGATCTGGATCACAAAAATCCGCATCATGCGCAGCGAAAGCCTTCATGACGCTGCGGAGATCACGATGACACTGTACCAGGGTATGCTCATTTTCTATGCCGTTGTTGCACTGGTCGCTACGCTGATCACGTTCTTCATCGCCAAAGATAAGCTGAGTATCAAACTGCTGAGCGCCTTTTTAGTGGGTGCGACCTGGCCGATGAGTTTTCCTGTCGCGCTGATGTTTGCGCTGTTTTAGTTGACAGACTCCCCTTAGCAGCCACACTCAGGTAAGACGTCTCTGACCTGTAAACCGCCGATCTCCGACGTGACCTTATTCATGACGGTTAATAAGGAGAGGCTATGCGCGTTGTCAGTGTGATGATTCTGGTGTCTCTTCTCAGTGCCTGCAGTGCTCCGTGGCACGCTGAAAAACCGGTCCCTGCGGCCGAAACCCGTCAGCAGACCTGCCAGCCCGGAACCAATCCCAGCCAGAATGACTGCGGTCACTTCCCTGAACCTGCATTCCACTGATGGATATAATGGCCAACAGTGCTGCGAGATCGCATTTGCGCTATTTCATCGCATAACAAGGCTTTACACTCCGCTGACCGGTCAGTAAAGTAGCGCCCAGACATCAATTCTGATGCGTAAGCGTTAACGTCAAGCAACGCCCCCGCAGTACTGCTGCCTGTGATGATTCCTGCCATGAAGCCTGTACGATACCCTGCTAAACCGCTCGCTGCGTTTTCCAGCGCCACATTTTTTTTGTTCGTCCTGCTGCTCACTGCGGCTAATCTTCGTGCACCGATTACCGTCGCGGGCCCGGTACTTCAGGATATCCGCGAGACCTTTGGACTCAGCGCCGGTGAAGCGGGCCTGTTTAATTTCATTCCCCTGATGCTGTTTGCTCTGCTCGCCCCACCCGCCGCCTGGCTGGGAAATCACCTTGGGCTGGAGCGCAGTCTATGGGGCGCGCTGTGCCTGATCACGGCCGGTTCCCTGTTGCGCTGGCACCCCGCTGAAGCCGCGTTGTGGGGCGGAACACTGCTGCTTAGCGCAGGCATTGCCGCCGCCAACGTGCTGCTACCGCCACTGATTAAACGCGATTTTACCGCCCATACCGCCAAATATATTGGCCTGTATGCCGCCACCATGTCGATTACCGCCAGTCTGGCTTCCGGCATTGCTGTGCCGCTGAGCCAGCTATCCACAGCGGGCTGGCGACTCTCGCTGGTCGTGTGGGCGCTGCCAGGGCTGATTGCGCTGCTCGCCTGGCTGCCGCTGTTACGTCAGCGGCAATCAACCTTAGCGCCAACTGGCGCGCCCGTTGCACATCGTCATCCGTGGCGATCGGCTGGCGGCTGGCAAATCGCGTTTTTTATGGCGCTGCAATCGCTGGCGTTTTATACCCTGATCGACTGGTTTACCGTATTTGCGCAGGATAATGGTTTCAGTCAGGCCAGCGCAGGCTGGCTGCTGTTCTGGTATCAGGCGATAGCAATTGTCGCTAACCTGGGCTGTATGGTGGCGCTGAAGCGGGTCAAAGATGCCCGGCTCACTGCATTCATCGCTTCATCAGGTATTTTCCTCGGCATGCTGGGTTTGCTGCTTAATCCGCAGTGGGCTGCCGTGTGGCTGACACTGGCCGGACTGGGCGCAGGGGCATCGCTGGTGCTCTGTCTCTCGCTGTTTAATCTGCGCGCCACCAATCATCGCCAGGCCTCGCAGCTGTCGGGCATGGCGCAGTGTGTGGGTTATGCGCTGGCGGCGCTCGGGCCACTGTTCTTTGGCATACTGCATGAGCTGAGCGGTAACTGGACGCTGCCCTTTAGCGTGCTGACACTGCTGAGCCTGAGCCAGATGCTGCTGTCTCCGCTGGCTGCGCAGTCAAAACCTATCAGCTAAAAATGCGGCTTAGCCGTTAACAATTAACGCCTTGATGATCGCGGATGCGGTCAGCGAAAATCGATGGGAGAAGTTGCGTGTCTGAACTGAATAATGCTCTGCTGCAGGAAATCCTGGATCAGGTGCGCCCGCTGGTCCGTCAGGGAAACGTGGCTAACTACATTCCTGCGCTGGCGGATGTGGCTGCTGACAATCTGGCGATCGCGGTTTGTCTGCGTGACGGCACACTCTTTCAGGCAGGTGATGCTGAGACACGCTTTTCGATTCAGTCGATCTCCAAAGCGCTGTCACTGACTGTGGCGCTGACCCGCTATGAGGACAGTGAAATCTGGCAGCGTGTCGGTAAAGAGCCGTCAGGCCAGCCCTTTAATTCGCTGGTGCAACTAGAGCTGGAACAGGGCAAGCCGCGCAACCCATTTATTAATGCCGGTGCGCTGGTGATCTGCGATCTGCTTGAGACCCGACTGACCGCCCCGCGTCAGCGAATGCTGGAAATTGTGCGCCAGCTTAGCCAGCAGCCCGATATAAACTATGATCGCCACGTTGCCCGCTCTGAATTTGAACATTCTGCCCGCAATGCCGCCATCGCCTGGCTGATGAAGTCGTTTGGCAATTTCGATAACGATGTCACCAGCGTGATGCAGACCTATTTCCATTATTGTTCGCTGTCGATGAACTGCGTTGAGCTGGCTCGCACATTTATCTATCTGGCAAATCAGGGCAAAACGCTGGATGGCAGCCAGATGATTACACCGCGCCAGGCGCGGCAGATCAACGCGCTAATGATTACCAGCGGGATGTATGATGGCGCAGGCGAATTCGCATGGCGGGTCGGGATGCCGGCTAAGTCAGGTGTAGGGGGCGGGATTATCGCTATTATTCCAGGCGAGATGAGTATTGCCGTCTGGTCGCCTGGGCTGGACAACGCCGGTAATTCACTGGCCGGGACCGCTGTGCTGGAGTTACTGACCGACAAGCTGGGCCGTTCGATATTTTGACTTTGCTGAGGGCGGAAGTAACAGGCTCGCCATGATGAAATGCGATGGAGTCCCCTTATTCCGGTAAGCTGATTTTGAATTATCCTTATACTGCGCTGGCGATTTGTCTCGTCAGCGATAATCACTGCTCAAAGGGTTCCCCGCATCTCCATCGGTTCTGCCAGATCCCGCGGCCGGATAGGCTTCTGCAACAGGGTCAGAGCCGCAAGGCTGCGGTGTGGCATGATCTCATCGTCAGGAATCACCGTGACATCGACCTGCGGAAAACTGCGACAGTAAAGCACATCGCTGAAGGACTGGTGGCAAGTACAGCGCCATAACATCCCGGGCACTATCCGGCTAAGTCAGAAATTGCCGGAATATCGCCTTATGAGGCACAGGCGTGCTGTTCTTTTTCACTGGCCAGAATCCTTTCTGTTCCTGAAGCCATGTCGGGCATGACACCTATCCCGCCCGTTTCAGCTGACCACATTAATCGGCTCGCCCTGAATAAAGGCCTCAATATTGCCCATTACGCCAGCTACCAGATTCCCGACGCCGCTGCGACTCGCCCAGGCGATGTGAGGCGTCAGCAGCAGATTGGGTAAATCCCTCAGAAGCGGGTTATCGATTGCGGGCGGTTCGCTGCTCAGCACATCCAGCGCCGCGCCCCCAATCACACCTTCTTTCAACGCGTCAGCAAGATCGGCCTCGTTAATGAGTCCGCCGCGAGCGGTATTAATCAGCAGCGCATGCGGTAGCATTTTTTCCAGCGCCTCGCGATCGATCATCTGGCGGGTACTGTCACTTAACGGGCAGTGCAGCGAAATAATGTCGCTGGTCGCCAGCATCTGTTCAAAGCTGACATAACCCTCGCGCACTCTGTCACTGCCTTTGCGCTCGGCGTACTGCACCTGCATTCCCAGCGCCTGAGCCAGCCTGCCGACAGCCTGACCAATATCGCCTTTGCCCGCGATACCCAGCGTAGCGCCCCCAATATCGCCTATCGGCTGTCGATGCAGACAGAAGTGTTGAGCCTGTGGCCAATCGATGCGTGTAGTGCTGGCATAAGCCATTATCTGACGGCGCAGGGAAAAAATCGCTGCGATCACCGCCTCTGAAACGCTCTGGGTTGAGTAGCCCGGAACATTACTGACCACGATGCCGCAGGCACGACAGGCATCAAGATCGATACAGTCATAACCAGTTGCGGCGACACAGATAAATCGCAGTTCGGGTAGCTGCTTTAGAGTCTCAGCACGCAGCGGCACTTTGTTGGTGATAGCCACACTCGCACCCGTAAGCGCCGACACGATGTCACTGACCGGGGTCTGCGCGCGAATATCCCAGTCCGCATCTTGCTGCCCGGTCGGCAGCGATAAAGGCAGCGTATCACCATCCAGCATGACAATTTTCATTCTCAGTCCTTAACCGATTCGGTTTAAACGCAGCCGAATCATTAATGTTATTTGTATGTGTTGCGTGGGTAACAACTAAGTTAAATGATGCTGAAATTAAAGTGAATATGTTCAAAGAGTGCGAATTTTTTCGGAACAGATGCCACTTTATTTAACCCTTTTATCCCCTTCGCGTTACACTGCCGCCCTGAATTATGGCCCCTTATACGCGTTCAAATAATGCAGAGATCCTCCTTCACACAACAACTTACTGCCGGCATTGCGATACTGGCCGTACTGCTGTTGTTTGTTGCCCCGATGATCTCAAAGAATCTGGCTGAACATCGTGCCTCAATGCAGGATGCCGCTGTCATGAGTGCAGAGATGCCCATGATGGATCATCACAGCGAGATGTCCATGTCGGACCACGGGATAATGATGGGTCCGGGCTTTGCCTGTGGCTACTGTGATTTACTGGTACATGTGCCACTGATGCTTTGGGTATTTATTCCTTTCATCTGGTGGATGTGTCTGATCAGCCGCGCCCCGCCGCCTTCAGCCATTAACCCGCCTCACTGGCGACGGCTACTGCGTCTTCATCGACCACGCGCACCACCCTGTTTCACGTCACACTCAATGTTAACTTAATCGATTGCGTGACAGCGTCACTTGATCGCCTTTGTCTTTTAAAAAGTGTGGAATGCTATGTCCTCTCATCGGGAAATTTCCCCTGCACCACGCGGCACCGTTTTTAACCTGTTTCGCCGCCTGCATTTTTATATTGGCCTGTTTATTGCGCCATTTATTTTTGTCGCCGCCCTCACTGGGACGCTCTACGTTCTGACGCCGCAACTGGAACAGGCGATTTACCATGATGCCCTGACTACTGACGCGCAAGGTTTAGCACAACCGCTGTCAGCGCAGATTGCCGCTGCTCGTGCCCGAGCCGGTGAAACCGCACGCATTTACGCCGTGCGTCCCGCACCGGGTCCACAGGATACAACCCGGGTGCAGTTTGCTGAGCCTCAGCTGGGCCCATCTGAGTCACGCTCGCTGTTTATCGATCCCTACACCCTGCAGGTGAAAGGCGATATGACGGTGTATGGCACCAGCGGCGTGTTGCCCCTGCGCATGTGGCTGGATCAGCTGCATCGCGGCCTGCTGCTGGGTGATTTTGGCCGTAACTACAGTGAACTGGCGGCTTCGTGGCTGTGGGTCGCCGCGCTGGGCGGGATCGTTTTATGGGCGGGCACCCGCACGCCCCGCACCCGTAAGAAAGTGCGCAGCGGCTTTGCAGCAATGCGTCACTGGCACGTTACGCTGGGCCTGCTGCTGGCTATCGGCCTGGTCTTCTTCTCAGTCACGGGGCTGACCTGGTCACAGTGGGCGGGCAACAACATCGATAAGATGCGCAGCGACTTTGGCTGGACAACGCCGCAGGTCAATATTGCACTTAACGGTGACGCACCTGCCGAAGCCGCTGACCCGCATGCTGATCACCGTGGCACGATGGACGGGATGACGATGTCCGGGATGACGATGTCCGGAATGACCATGCCAGCGAAAACCGCTGTGCCAGTAACCCTGAATCAGCCTGATATCAGCTGGGATAAGGCACTGGCTGCTGCACGTCAGGCCGGACTGCATGCCACAAAACTGGAATTGCGCCAGCCTAAGAACGCTGAACAGGCATGGACGGTTTCAGAGATTGATCGCAGCTGGCCGAGCCAGGTCGATGCGGTTTCCATTAATCCGGTTGATTTCAGCGTGGTCGATCGTGTTGAGTTTGCCAGCTTCCCACTGGTGGCGAAACTGACCCGCTGGGGCGTAGATGCCCATATGGGTGTGCTGTTTGGTTTGCCTAATCAGCTGATTCTGGCGCTGTTCGGCTTTGGACTCTGCACGATGATTGTGCTGGGCTATCGCATGTGGTGGATACGCCGCCCGGCTGTTCCGCAACTCAGCCCATCGCAGACGCTGTTAGCCGCCTGGCTGGCACTGCCGCGCTATGCGCAGGGCACCAGCCTGATCGTGATGCTGGCGCTGGGCTATGCCCTGCCCGTGATGGGTGTCAGCCTGCTTGTCCTGATACTGCTGGATATTCAGCGCTGGCGCAGCGCGCAACGCGCGTCGGTCGTCCAGGTAGAAATCGCGCCGGATAAGCAATCGCCACTGGCCATTGTTCAGTCGCGCTTTGCCGGTAAGCGCAAAGAGATGCGTTATTTTCTGCGCAGCGTGACGGTGCTGGCGCTGATCGTCATTTCGGTGATGGCGAATGCGATGATTGGCGGCGTGATTGATCAGTATCAGATCCCCTTCAGCCACTGGTCTCTGACCATGTATATCACTCAGGCAATGATGATCCTGCTCTACTCCACGGTTTTCACCGGACTGTTGTCGATTCCGCTCTGGTATTTCTTTCTGGGTGAAAGTGACGAACAGGGCAAGTAAGCTGCCAGCACAGCAGACTGTGCTTTAATCAAAATAACTGACAAAGCCGGGCAAATCTCCCGGCTTCTCATTCTCCGCCTGAGGTCTATGATCGGTGTTATGAGTCACTTTATTTAAGAGCTAACCATGAACATTGTGCGAGCAAATCCTGAACAACTTTTTGAATACGGTCCTTTTACCGTCCGCCGTCAGCGGCCTGGCGAGGCGTTCAGCCCGCTGGTCAGTGTTGACCTGATGTCACTGAAACTGGATGCCCGGATCCCGATGCAGCATCATCAGGATGAAGAAGTGTTTACTTATCTGTGGCGCGGGTCGATGCAACATCAGGACAGCAACGGCGAGCGTACCCAGCTCTCCGCCAAACGGGTGATGGTGGTGAATGCGGGTGATGGCGTTCAGTACGAAGAGTCAGTGCCGTTGTATGAAGCGGAGCTGTTGCAGGCGGTTATCCGGCCATCGCAACCGGGCGGTGAAGCGATGACTCAGGTGCTGGAGCGCGATCAGGGCATCATGACGAATGGCTGGACCGAACTGGCCGGGCCGGAAGAGTCTGACGCTCCGCTGGAACTGCGCCAGGAAGTCTATATCTACGACACGCTGCTGGAACGCAATCAGACGCTGAATGTGCCATCGATGCCGGGCTTTTTCGCCTATCTCACCGTGCTTGAAGGGATTATTCGCATCGGCGATCAGCGACTGGGTCGCGGTGATGCCGTCAGCAGTCTGGATTCCAGCATTGAGATCGTGGGTGACCGCGATGCCAATCTGGTCTGCTTCCTGGTGAAGCCCGATAATTTTGCATAACCAAAGCGCGGGAAAGCTCCCGCGCTATTCTTCTGTTCCGCGCTTAAAGCGTTTTCCGTTGCTGCATCGCCTGAACCCGTTTGTAAGCATGATCAAACTGGCGGACATCGTCACGGAGCCAATGGCGTTGCGTCAACGGTGCATTATCCAGCGCCTGTGGCAGCGGCACACCCGCCAGCGATCCCCGGCAGCAAAAGGCGCGCGCCAGCGTTGGGGTGGCGATGCCGATATAACGGGCAAATTCAGGTAACGTCATCAGTGCTGTACTCATTTTCCACCTCCTGTTAACAAATTATTCCCTGTATTTTCAGCCCAGTTCTTAAATGGTTTTATTGATCTGAAACATAGATGTGGTACTAATCTTCTGCCTGCTAATGAGATAGCTCGCCTCGCCTGATGCAAAACGAGAAAAGAAGTGAGGAACCCGTGCGCCATTATGGATTGATGATTGCCCTGCTGTTTTCCGGCTTTGCCACTGCTCACACCCTGACGCCAGGCCAGCCTGTACCGCCCGTCTATGTTGCCGATAAAGGCGAAATGATGCTGAATCAGGGTGACATTACTTATCAACGCTGGAACAGTCAGACCCTGACCGGAAAAGTGCGTCTGGTGATTCATGTGGCAGGGCGTCTTTCTGCGAAAGATCAGAGTGAACCTTTAATTAAAGCCCTGCAGGGAGCCAGTCTGCCACGTGACCGATTTCAGACCACCACCATCGTCAATACTGACGATGCCCTTCCGGGCAGTGCCATTTTTGTGGTGCGCAGCATCGCTTCCAGTAAAAAAGCTGACCCCTGGCAGCAATTCATTATCGACAGCAGCGGTGTGACCGCCCATAGCTGGCATCTTCAGCCAGAAAGTGCCTCCGTTGTGGTCATTGATCCAGAGGGGATTGTGCGCTTCGCTAAAGATGGCGCATTATCTGATGAGGATGTTGCCAGCGTGATGAAAGCGCTGCGCGCATTACTGGGCTGATTCAGGCAGAATGACCCACTGCAAAATGCGGAATGCTGCTGAATTTGCCGACATTTTTGATACTGTGGACTACGCTTAGTTGTAATGGAATCACCCGCCGTTCTTTGAAAACCTGCCAACTATGCTGTGGCAGTCGGGGACGATTATTGAAGATGGCATCGAAGAATTTCGACCTGCTGCGACTTCCTCTGTAGATAAGGACAGCCATGATGACGGTCTGTGCAGAACAACACGTCAATTTCAACCACAGTGATGCAGCCAGCCTGTTAAACGACATTGAGCAACGACTTGATCAGCTTTTACCGGTTGAGAGTGAACGTGACCTGGTGGGCGCTGCCATGCGCGACGGTGCGCTGGCACCGGGAAAGCGCATTCGCCCGCTGCTGCTATTACTGGCTGCGCGCGATCTCGGCTGCAACGCCACGCCCACCGGGCTGCTTGATCTTGCCTGTGCTGTGGAGATGGTCCATGCCGCCTCCCTGATTCTGGATGACATGCCCTGCATGGATGATGCGCAGCTACGCCGTGGACGTCCGACCATTCACTGCCAATATGGCGAACATGTGGCGATTCTGGCCGCAGTGGCCCTGCTGAGTAAAGCATTTGGCGTAGTCGCCATGGCAGAAGGCTTAACAGCCGCTGCCAGGGCAGACGCAGTCGCGGAGTTATCTCACGCGGTCGGCATGCAGGGTCTGGTGCAGGGCCAGTTTAAAGATCTCTCAGAAGGTGATAAGCCCCGCAGCGCCGACGCCATTCTGATGACCAACCACTACAAAACCAGCACGCTGTTCTGTGCCTCCATGCAGATGGCCTCTATTGTGGCAGAAGTCCCGAAAGAGGCACGCGAACAGCTGCACCGGTTTTCACTTAATCTCGGTCAGGCTTTTCAGCTACTGGACGATCTCACCGACGGCATGGCCGATACCGGCAAAGATGCCCATCAGGATGAGGGGAAATCGACGCTGGTGAATCTGCTGGGGCCACAGGCGGTGGAAACGCGACTGCGCGATCATCTGCGCTGCGCCAGCGAGCATCTGCTCTCGGCCTGCCAGGACGGTTATGCCACTCATCATTTTGTTCAGGCCTGGTTTGAGAAAAAACTCGCTGCCGTCAGTTAAGGATGCTGCATGAGTCACTTTGCGGTCATTGCACCGCCCTTCTATAGCCATGTGCAGGCGCTCGCGCATCTTAGCCAGGCCTTAATCACACGTGGACACCAGATTACTTTTATCCAGCAGACGGACGTTAGCGCGCTACTTACCGACAAGCGGATCGGCTTTTTCCCGCTAGGCTTAGCCTCACATCCTGCGGGCAGTCTGGCCCATACTCTGCAGCTGGCGGCGCATCCTCTTGGCCCGTCGATGCTGAAACTGATTAATGAGATGGCCCGCAGCACCGATATGCTCTGTCGCGAACTGCCCGTGGTCCTGAACACTCTGGCGATTGATGGCGTGATCGTCGATCAGATGGAGCCTGCCGGCGCACTGGCGGCAGAATCGCTGAACCTGCCTTTTGTCTCGGTGGCTTGTGCGTTGCCACTTAATCGTGAGGCGGATTTCCCGCTGGCTGTGATGCCGTTTGAGTATGGCAGCAGCGACCAGGCACGTGATCGTTATCGCACCAGCGAAAAAATCTATGACTGGCTGATGCGTCGTCACGATCGGGTTATCGCCAGAAATGCCCATGCGTTGGGGTTAACGTCACGGGAAAAACTGCACCACTGTTTTTCACCGCTGGCGCAGATCAGTCAGCTGCTCCCGGAACTCGATTTCCCCCGCCAGGCGCTGCCCGATCATTTTCACTCCGTGGGCCCGCTGCGCGCTGCGGAATCATCAACGGCTGTGTCGCAACCGCGCTATTTCCCGCATGGCGACAGAACGCGTATTTTTGCCTCCCTCGGCACCCTGCAGGGCCATCGCTACGGTCTGTTCAAAACCATCGTCCGCGCCTGTCAGGAGATCGACGCGCAGTTATTGCTGGCGCATTGTGGTCGCTTGTCACCGTTTCAGGCAGAAAAACTCGCGCAGGCCAGCCATGTTCAGGTGGTCGATTTTGCCGATCAGGCGGCTGCTCTGGCGCAGGCCGATCTGGCAATCACCCACGGCGGCATGAACACGGTGCTGGACGCGGTTAATCATCTGACGCCACTGCTGGTAATCCCTCTGGCCTTCGATCAGCCAGGTGTCGCTGCCAGAGTGGTCTGGCACGGTATCGGGCGTCGGGCGTCACGTTTCACCACCAGCCACTCAATGGCCCGTCAGCTTCAGACCTTACTGGCTGATGAGCGCTACGGCCAGCGGATGAAAACGCTGCGCGCTGCCCTTCGTCAGGCCGGCGGCACAGCGCTGGCGGCAGATATCGTCGAACAGGCAATGCTGACCCGCAAACCCGTCATCACCAGGAGAGATTATGCCTCGGTTTGATCTGATTCTGGTGGGCGCGGGGCTGGCGAACGGCCTGATTGCCCTGCGACTGCGCCAGCAGCAGCCTGCCCTGCGCATTCTGATAATTGACGCCGGGAGCGAACCGGGTGCGCATCATACCTGGTCGTTTCATGCGGAAGATCTCACCGAAACGCAGCATCACTGGGTCGCCCCGCTGGTGGTTCATCACTGGCCCGGTTATGAAGTGCGCTTTCCGCAACGAAATCGATCCCTGAACAGTGGCTATTTTTGCGTGACCGCGGAACGCTTCGCGCAGGTCATCCGTGACAGATTTGCATCGGATCTGCTGTTGAACACCAGAGTGGCGAACGTTGCTTCACGGTCGGTCACACTGGAGGATGGCCGGGTACTGAAAACTGATGCGGTGATCGATGGTCGCGGCTACCAGCCCGATTCGGCGCTGCGCATGGGCTTTCAGTCGTTTGTCGGACAGGAGTGGCAGCTCAGTGAACCACACGGCCTGACCGTGCCGATCATCATGGACGCAACGGTGGATCAGCAGGCAGGCTATCGCTTTGTCTACAGTCTGCCCTTTTCGGCTGATACGCTGCTGATTGAAGATACGCACTATATTGATAACGCTACGCTGGATGGCGATCACGCCCGGCAGAACATCCGTCACTATGCCGCGCAGCAGGGCTGGACGTTAAACCGGCTGCTACGCGAAGAGCAGGGCGCGTTACCGATTACGCTGACCGGTGACGTTGCCGCCTTCTGGGAGAAACGCGATTTACCCTGCAGCGGTCTGCGTGCCGGGTTATTCCATCCCACCACCGGCTACTCTCTGCCGCTGGCGGTCGCGATGGCTGACCGGCTGGCACAGATGCGGACGTTTACCTCTGAAACACTGCACGCCAGCATTGCGCAATTTGCCTCACAGGCCTGGCAGCAGCAGCGCTTCTTCCGCATGCTTAACCGCATGCTATTTATGGCGGGTCCGGCTGACCAGCGCTGGCAGGTGATGCAACGTTTTTACGGCCTTCCCGAAGGTCTGATCGCCCGTTTTTATGCGGGAAAACTTACTTTGTCTGATCGGCTGCGTATCTTAAGCGGCAAACCACCGGTTCCCGTACTGGCGGCGTTACAGGCTATTATGACTCCTCACCGTCAACAGGCGATGCAATGAATAGAACGACAGTAATTGGCGCAGGCTTTGGTGGTCTGGCTCTGGCAATTCGCCTTCAGGCGTCAGGCATTCCCACCCGACTGCTGGAGCAGCGTGACAAGCCTGGCGGCCGGGCTTATGTCTACGAGGATCAGGGCTACACCTTTGATGCCGGTCCGACGGTGATCACCGATCCCAGCGCCATTGAAGAGCTTTTCACCCTGGCGGGCAAAAAGCTCTCCGACTATGTTGAGCTGCTGCCAGTCAGGCCGTTTTATCGCCTCTGCTGGGAGTCCGGCAAGGTGTTCAGTTATGACAACGATCAGCCTGCGCTGGAAACACAGATTGCCGCGTTTAATCCACGCGATGTTGAAGGCTATCGTCGCTTCCTGGATTATTCGCGCGCGGTGTTTGCGGAAGGCTATCTGAAGCTCGGCACCGTACCGTTTCTGTCGTTCCGCGACATGCTGCGTGCCGCTCCGCAGCTGGCCAAATTACAGGCGTGGCGAAGTGTCTACAGCAAAGTGGCGAGCTACATTGAAGATGAGCATCTGCGTCAGGCGTTCTCTTTCCACTCGCTGCTCGTAGGCGGAAATCCGTTTGCCACCTCGTCAATCTATACTCTGATTCATGCCCTGGAGCGTGAATGGGGCGTCTGGTTCCCGCGCGGCGGCACTGGCGCACTGGTGCGGGGTATGGTCAAACTGTTTGAAGATCTGGGCGGCGAAGTGGAGCTGAATGCCAGCGTTGCCCGGCTGGAGACGCAGAAAAATAAAATTACCGCCGTGCATCTGAAAGATGGCCGGGTATTCCCGACCCGCGCGGTTGCCTCTAACGCGGATGTCGTTCACACCTACCGCGAACTGCTGAGCCAGCATCCGGCGTCTATGGCACAGGGAAAATCTCTGCAGAACAAGCGTATGAGCAACTCGCTCTTCGTGATCTATTTTGGACTCAATCATCATCACGATCAGCTGGCGCACCACACGGTCTGCTTTGGCCCACGCTACCGCGAATTAATTGATGAGATCTTTAATAAAGACGCCCTGGCTGAAGACTTCTCGCTCTATCTGCATGCGCCCTGCGTGACCGATCCGTCACTGGCGCCGGAAGGCTGCGGCAGCTATTACGTGCTGGCACCGGTGCCACATCTCGGCACCGCCGATATCGACTGGTCCGTTGAAGGTCCTCGCCTGCGCGATCGCATCTTTGACTATCTGGAAGAGCATTACATGCCGGGCCTGCGCAGCCAGCTGGTGACGCATCGCATCTTCACGCCGTTTGATTTCCGCGATGAGTTGAATGCGTATCAGGGGTCTGCGTTCTCAGTAGAGCCGATCCTGACGCAAAGCGCCTGGTTCCGGCCTCATAACCGCGATAAAAATATCAACAATCTCTACCTGGTCGGTGCTGGCACCCATCCGGGCGCGGGTATTCCCGGCGTGATTGGGTCGGCCAAGGCCACCGCAGGATTGATGCTGGAGGATCTGGGTTGAATAGTCCGTCACTGCTCGATCATGCCGTAGAAACCATGGAGGTGGGTTCAAAAAGCTTCGCCACTGCATCGAAGCTTTTTGATGCCAAAACCCGACGCAGTGTGCTGATGCTCTACTCCTGGTGCCGTCACTGTGACGATGTGATTGACGATCAGGTGCTGGGATTCAGTAACGATACGCCATCGCTGCAATCCGCCGAACAGCGCCTGGCGCAACTGGAGATGAAAACGCGTCAGGCCTATGCCGGTTCGCAGATGCATGAGCCTGCCTTTGCAGCCTTCCAGGAGGTAGCGATGGCGCACGACATTCTGCCGGCTTACGCGTTTGATCATCTGGCGGGCTTTGCGATGGATGTGCAGGAGACCCGCTATCAGACGCTTGAGGATACGCTGCGCTACTGCTATCACGTGGCGGGCGTGGTAGGTCTGATGATGGCGCAGATTATGGGCGTGCGCGACAATCCCACGCTGGATCGCGCCTGCGATCTCGGTCTGGCGTTTCAGCTGACCAACATTGCACGTGATATTGTTGAGGATGCTGAAGCAGGACGCTGTTATCTGCCCGCAGAGTGGCTTGCTGAAGAGGGACTGACGCGGGAGACGCTGGCTGCCCCGGAAAATCGCCAGGCGCTCAGCCGTGTTGCCCGTCGTCTGGTGGAGACAGCAGAGCCTTATTACCATTCGGCTTCGGCTGGCCTGCCGGGCTTACCGCTGCGCTCAGCGTGGGCGATTGCAACTGCAAAACAGGTCTATCGTAAGATTGGTATGAAGGTGGTTCAGGCGGGCTCACAGGCGTGGGACATACGTCAGTCCACCAGCACGCCAGAGAAACTGGCTATGCTGGTGGCGGCATCCGGTCAGGCGGTTACTTCCCGGATGGCGCGTCATGCTCCGCGCCCTGCTTACCTCTGGCAGCGCCCCGTTTAACGCCGTGACGTTCCCGCAACGTCGCCTGCAGTTTTGATAGCGGCGGCGCATAGAGGAAACCAAACGATACACAATCCTCTTTGCCCCGTACCGCATGATGCATGCGGTGCGCCATATAGAGTCGGCGCAGATAACCCCGACGTGGAACATAGCGGAAGGGCCAGCGCTGATGGACCAGCCCGTCATGAACAATAAAATAGAGCAGTCCATACAGCGTCATCCCTGCACCGATCCACTGCAACGGCCAGACGCCTGTGCTGCCCAGATAAATAAGCAGAATCGACAGGCAGGCAAAGACGACAGCGTAAAGGTCGTTAACCTCAAACCAGCCTTTATGCGGTTCATGATGTGACAGATGCCAGCCCCAACCCCAGCCATGCATAATATATTTGTGCGCCAGTGCAGCCGTTATCTCCATACCGATAACAGTGACCAGAACAATCAGGGCATTCCAAATCCACAACATAGTTTCTCCCGAGCATGCATCCTGCAAAGTGGCGCAGAGGGATAATTTTAACAGAGATTGGAGAAAACAGGCTTCACGGGAAAAATAAGAGGAAAAATTACGTATGCATGAATGAAAAGCATCCCCCATGAGGCAGCGACAGACCCTTTAAAGCAACTCGTTATCCATCGGCGTGCGAAAAGCATGGCGTGCGGCGATCATCAACTGACTGGCTGTCACGGTTGTGGGTAATCGCATCAGAATTTTACTCGCCTGCCAGTAACAGAGCACCATGACCTCATCCTCTTCCTGTTCAGCCAGCTCATGCAGCCGGACCCGCAGTGACAGCACATCAATGGTCTGCTGCGCATCCAGCATGTCAGAGATCGTCTGATTAATGACGCGATGGAGAGTTTTCCAGGTGAGATCGGTATACAAAATTAACCTCTTCTAACGCTTAACGGCTTCCTGCAGACAGGCAGCAGGGAAGTAGCAGAAATGGCTTCGTAAAACAGGAGAGCAAACTCTGCTGATAACTATAGCGGCTCTTCAGCGGCGATGCAGGCCAGCTGTTGAGATTGCCAAAGCCGATAATTTTAACGACAAAGGGTCCTGCCTGTCGCCTGTTCCGCACAGGTCAGCGACTGATTGCTGATTTTTGTAACAATTGCGGCTGATTCTTAGCTGGCTGAAGCAGAGAGGATTTGCCAGGGTAAATACCTTTACCGTTCCGTTTCTCTTAAAGGAGTTATTTATGAGTCAGCATGCAGATGCGCTGGTCTGGGGCCATGGCCCGGCGATCTTCGAAGTCTTTCTGGAACCCACCTGTCCTTTTTCGGTACGCACATTCAATAAATTAGACGCCTTACTGGCGCACGCGGGTGAAGATAAGATCACAGTGAAGATCCGGCTGCAATCTCAGCCGTGGCACCTCTATTCCGGGCTGATTGTGCGCTACATTCTTGCCGCCGCCTGCGAAAGTAAAGACGCGGCGAAGAAGGTAATGCAGGCCGTGGCCGATCATCGTGAAGAGTTCGAGTTCACCGATCACTGTACCGGCCCGAACCGTGATGCCACGCCGAATCAGATTCTGGCCCGCCTGAAAGAATACAGCGGCGTGGATGCCAGTGCCGCATTTGATCAGCCTGATCTGCAGAGCGCCATTAAATGGCACTGCAAATATGCCCGCCAGAACGGTATCCATGTTTCACCAACTTTTATGATTAACGGACTGGTGCAGCCTGAACTCAGCAGCGGTGACGACATTGAGCGCTGGGCAAGTGTTCTGACTGGTTAGTTTTTGTGCGCGGTTGCCGCAGGCCGCGCAACACGGTCTCTCCCCTTTGCGATTCAGCACACACGCATTCTCAATATCCTGATAATTATGCCTGTTTTCCCGTGAGCAGGCCGGGTAAGCTATACCGCTATCAGCAGCATTACACCGCTGCTACATCATATTAACGGCGTCGCTGACCTGTTTTCACGCCAGTCAGGCGCCTGATTCATTGAGGAATTGCGGATGCCGATGACGCTTGAACAGATACAGGACAAATATCCGGGTGCATTTACAGATGCATTTGGTGATTCCCCGGAATTAGCCAGCGAGCTCGCAACGCTGATTATTGCCGGAAAAAAGGTGGCCAGCTGTGGTTCGTTACGCAGCTGGCAGGAGCAGGAAGCCTTGCCTCAGCCAGGCGGTTACAGCATTGTTCTCAACGGCGAACAGCAGCCCGTCTGCGTGATCCGTACCACCGGATTGTTCCTGACGCGCTTTGACCGCGTGACGCCAGAAATGGCGATGCTGGAGGGTGAAGGCGATCTCAGCCTCGACCACTGGCGTCAGGAACATCAGCGCTACTTCGAGCGTGCAGGCTATTTCCACAGCGAAATGGAGCTGATCTTCGAGACCTTCCAGCTGGTCGAGGTGATTTAAACCGGCAGCTTACAGCGTGTTGGCTGCCATCAGGGCCAGCCGCGTAACACCACGCGCGGCGAGAGTCTCAGCAGCCTGAGCCGCGCGCATACCACTGGCGCACACCAGCACCACGCGCTGATTCAATGGCGGCTGCCAGGCCGCTATCTGCTGTGGCAGAATCCGTAATACCTGCCCGGCCACACTGACCGGTGCCTCCTCCACGCTGCGCAATTCCACTATGCAATCGTCATCAGTGAGCATGAGTCGATCGATAAACGGCGTGCCCGGCGCTTCTGGCTCAGGTGCATCGTCGAAACGGAACTGCCGCACATGCCAGTTCACAAAGTCGCAGTGAATCATGCAGCCGAGCGGCGATGGCGTCAGCTTCAGTAATACGCTCAGCGTCATCTGCGCCTGCATGGCGCCCAGCGTTGCCACGGCTGGCCCCATCACGCCAGCCGTGTTGCAGTTACCCGACGCCGCAGGCAACTGCGGGAACAGCGCGCGATAGCCGGGTGAACCCCCGCAGAATCCACCGACATAGCCTTTGCGACCTAACACCGACGCGCAGATTAGCGGCAAATCGCGCGGATAGCAGGTGTCCGAAAGCTGATAAGTGATCGCGAAGTTATCCGCCGCATCCACCACCAGATCGATTCCCTTCAACGCCTCCGGGAGATGACTGGCACTCAGCCTGTATGGATGCGCCTCGACGCGGCAGTCAGGATTCCGCTGCGCCAGCGCGCGCTGAGCACAGATTGCTTTGGGCTGACCCACATCGTCGACGCCAAACAGCGTCTGCCGGTGGAGGTTGTGCAACTCAACCCGATCGCCATCATAAAGACGAATAAACCCGACGCCCGCGCCAGCCAGCAACGGTAGCAGCGTCGCGCTAAGCCCGCCCGCGCCCACCACCAGCACACGTGCCTCGCTCAGCCGCTGCTGCCCCGCTTCACCAATCTCCGGCAACATAGTCTGTCGCTGATAACGCTCCATCGCCGCTCCTTAAAACTGTGCCAGACCAAAAATGGGCGTTGAAGCTGACGCCATGTCGCGCTGCTCCATTAATCCCGCCTGAAACGCTTCGTGACCGCCATGGATCGCGGCAGCGAAGGCCCCGGCCATCCGTACCGGATCGCGCGCTTTTGCCACCGCCGTGTTGAGTAACACCGCGTCAAAGCCCATCTCCATGGCCTGCGCCGCCTGACCGGGCGCGCCAATGCCCGCATCAATAATCAGCGGCACATCTTTAAACCACGCACGCATGGCACGTAGCCCTTCGATATTGCGCAGCCCCTGACCGGAGCCAATCGGTGCGCCCCACGGCATCAGCACTTCACAGCCCGCCTCCAGTAGTTTCTCGCCGACAATCAGATCTTCGGTGGTGTAGGGAAAGACCTGGAAGCCGTCAGCACAAAGGATCCGCGCGGCTTCAACCAGCGCAAAGGGGTCGGGTTGCAGCGTATCGGCATGACCGATGACCTCCAGCTTGATCCACGGCGTGTCGAACAGTTCGCGCGCCATCTGCGCTGTCGTCACCGCCTCTTTCACCGTGTGGCAGCCTGCGGTATTGGGCAGAATGCGTTTGTTAAGCTGTTGCAGTAGCGAGCGGAAAGCACCGCCTTCACTGCCTTCACGACGCAGGCTGACAGTAATGATCTCTGCGCCTGACGCGTCAATCGCCTGATGCAGAATGTCCGGGGACGGATATCCGGCGGTACCGAGCAGAAAGCGAGATTGCGGAGTGAATTGATAGAACATGGTTACCCTCCCTGCATCGGTGACAGGATTTCCAGCTGGCTATCCGCCTCAAGCAACTGACTGGCATAGCGGCTACGCGGCACAAATTCGCCGTTCAGCGCGGTGGCGACGGTGCGCGGGTCAATCTGCTGCTCCACCATAAGCTCTGCCAGCGTGTCTGCATTGGTTTCAATCGTGTGCCCATTAAGTTGAACTCGCATGAGTCATCTCCTGAGTAAGTTGCAGCATGAGTTTTTCAGCCATAATCGGAGCCAGCAAAAAGCCGTGACGGTAAAGCCCGTTCAGCGAGAAACGACCCTTTTCATAGCGGACTTCAGGCAGGTTCTGTCGATAAGCGGGACGCAGACCGGTGCCGCTCTCCACGATGCGCGCTTCGGCCAGCGCCGGATGCAGACTATAAGCGGCACTGAGCAGCTCCATCATCGCTCTGGCACTGATCGGGCTGCTGTCGTGGCTTTCGACCATCGTGGCACCCAGCATGAAGTGCCCGTCTGCACGCGGCACCAGATAGCAGGGAAAGCGTGGGTGCAGCAGCCGGACAGGACGGGAGAACTGAACATCGGGGGCCTGGAGAATCAGCATTTCGCCCCTGACGGCGCGCAGCGCGGGCTGCTGATCCGCAGCGTGGATGCCACGGCAGTCAATGATTGTGCCGGTGGGTTTACCGCTGTGTAAGGGCACGCCAGCCTGGTGCAGTTTGTCGCGCAGTTGCTGCATCGCGCGGCGGGGATCAAGATGCGCCTCCGCCGCAAAAAACAGACCACGGGCAAAGCGATTTTCCAGCGCCGGCTCGATCTCTCCGGGGGCGACCCACTGATGCCGCTGCGTCATGCTGGCGAAACGTGTCAGTTCGCGGCTGTCACGCGGTGGCGCAACCACCAGCGTGCCGTGCTGTTCCACACCCTCCACGCGTTGCGCCCACCAGCCCGCAGCGTGCTGGCCCCAGTCGATCACCTGCGGCGGCGCGCTTTCTGCTTCGCACCAGGGCGCGAGCATGCCGCCCGCCCAGTGTGAGGCGGCACGACAGTCAGGCTGCGTAATGATTTCGACGCTTTCTTCCCGCTCCACAAGCAGTGTGGCGACACACAACCCGGCCACACCGCTGCCAAGTACCGACCAGCGGCTCATGATGCCCACCGGCGAGGATGAGAGAAAATCAGGATGAGAAGTTTCACTTTGGCCTCGTTATCAGTTAACGAAGACCCGTGATACGGAGGGAAAAGGCAGAGACGTCGCGAATGCGCCCCTGCGGCAAGTATCTGATGCGATACCCGTCTTCCTACGCCAGTATCAACTGGGTCAGGTTCTAAGGGTCGCTAAGCCGCGCAATGCGCTATTAGCCTCTCAGTCTCTCTGGCGAGACTCCCCTGACGGGTTTAGTTGTAAGTTAAGCGGGCAGCTTCGTCAAGCTGCAGGCAGGGTGCAAAACCAGAAAATCGTGATTAACGGGCAGAACCAGACGACCAGTCAGCAGCGGTTGCCAGCGTCACAAAGGGTCCCGCCAGCGTCTGATTGTGATGACCAATAATATTTTCTGCAGAGAGATGTGGATTATCGACAGTGGTATGCGCATCGGAAATCAGTACAACGTTAAATCCCAGCTCCGGTGCGGCCCGACAGGTGGTATCAACACAGAACTCCGTTTTCATCCCGGCAATCACCAGTTGTTTGATGCCTCTTTGCTTAAGCTGAAGTTGCAGGCCGGTATCCCTGAAACAGCTGGGGTATTTTTTTGTGAAGACGACATCTGACTGCGGGTTAACCTGCAACGCCGGTATCAGACCAGTCAGCGGACTTTGCTCGCTGAAAGGAGAATTATCAGGCCCGATGTGTCGCGCAAAAAAGACGGGGAGTTCAGACTGCCGTGCTTTGGTGATGAGCAGAATGATATTCGACAGAATACGGTCTGCGGCAAAAGGCGCCGCTGGACCATAAAAAAGGCCCTGCTGCATGTCGATGATTAAAAGTGCACTTTCAGATGTCTTCATGACCTGGCTCCATTCAGTTTTAAGAACGGAGAACAGGTCCCCGTCCGGTTCGGCGGGGAGTAGGAATCTGTTGTGTCAGGTGCCTGTCACAGAGTCGCCCACGCCGCCGCTGATCGCGGTGGGGGTGACGGAGGTGAAAGTCAGAACTGACATAAACATTTTCTGATCCTGAGTTGATGAATTCGTGAGGAGTCACACCCGGCGGGAGGGGACCGGAATTTACATTACCCTGAACACTGTGGCTTTTAAAGCGCCTGCAGCGATTGCGTCACCGCGTCGGTGATTTCACGAATACGCGGTTCGGCACGGCGATAATAGGTCCATTTGCCCACTTTGCTGGCTTCGACCAGGCCCGCATTGTGAAGTGCTTTCAGGCATAACGACGTGGCGGGCTGTGATAAGCCCGCCTTGTCCTGTATGAGGCTGGCGCAGACGCCATACTGATCGAAGGGATAGAGCTGGGTATAGCCCGCAAACGCTTCGTCAGGATTTTTAAGCCACTTCAGCACTGCCACTCTGGTCGGGTTGGACAGTAACTTCAGGGCATTTTCGGGGGACATGCCGCCTCACAGAATATCAGGATTGAAAAACAGGATAGTCAGTATAGCCTTTCTCAGTGCCGCCATACAGGGAGGCGTGATCGACCTCATTCAGCGGATAGCCTGATTTAATGCGCGCAGGCAGGTCAGGATTGGCGATAAACGAGCGGCCAAAACCAAACAGATCGCCCCAGCCTTTTTCCAGCACATGCTGTGCTTTTTCAGCCGTGTAACGACCCGAATAGATGATCGGAGATCGGAATGTTTCCCGCAGTGCGACGCGGAAACTTTCTGGCATGTCCGGGCTATTATCCCAGTCGGCTTCGGCAATAGAGAGATAGCCGACTTCCAGCGCATTCAGCATCTGCGCAGCGCGGATGTAGGTCGTATGGGGATCGCTTTCAACCAGTCCAAGATAGACGCGCTCTTCGTCAGTGCTTGAAAACAGTGGCGCAAATCTGACGCCAACACGATGGCTGCCAAATACTGAGCTGACCGCCTCAACGACTTCGCGCAGGAAGCGCAGACGATTCTCCGCTGAACCACCATATTCATCCGTACGGAAGTTAGTGTGCTCTGAAATAAACTGGTTAATCAGATAACCGTTGGCGGAATGCAGTTCCACGCCGTCAAAACCGGCCGCTTTGGCATTCTCAGCCGCACGACGGTAAAGTGCCACAATCTCTTTAACTTCCGCTGTGGTCAGTGCCCGTGGCTCGCTGGGTGCAGTTAATATCCCCGCCCCTGGCCCTGTCTCAATAAACACCCGGACGTTGTCGGCTGCAATAGCTGAAGGCGCCACCGGGGGCTGCTTCTCTGGCTGAAGTTCATTATGTGATACGCGGCCAACATGCCAGAGCTGGCAGAAAAGGGTGGCGCCTTCCTGATGAACCGCTTCTGTGACCTTTTTCCAGCCCGCGATCTGCGCGTCGCTGTGGATCCCCGGCGTCCATGCATAGCCCTGTCCACGGGGCTCAATCTGGGTGCCTTCGGTGACCATCAGTCCCGCACTGGCGCGCTGGCGGTAATACTCCACCATCATCTCGCCGGGAATGTTGCCCGGCTGCTCACTGCGGCAACGCGTCAGCGGCGGCAGTACAATGCGGTTACGAAGCGTGAGATCGCCCAGGTTCAGCGGGGTAAAAAGTGACGGCATAACAAAAAGTCCTCTGATGTGTGAAGGGCGACATTATATTTACACATTTAAATTTGTAAATGTGTAATCTGTGCTTTTTGTTCCGGGACTGTTTATTATGGGGGGATCCTGCAGACATCGCACTCAGGCCAGCTGCAGGATCATCAGGACATTATGAAGCGTATTTTTCAGTGAAGGCCTGCCATTGCTGGCGATAGATATCCATCTGTTTCAACGCACCATCAATAGACGATTGCGCAGCGTTGCCGGGGTTGGGCGTTGCACTGATTATTGCCGCAAAGGCACTGAATACAGCGTCTGTATTACCACCTGAATTCATGGCTGCCATCATGCTGTTCAGCTCAACCTGAGGCCGTGCGGTGCCGCTTTCAAACTTGTTGAGATTATCACGCGCACTCTCCTGCATGTGGCGAGTGCCATAACGCATAGCTAACGTCAGCGTATCCTGAGCGCCCGATAACATCGCACTGTTACGAATAGCCACTTTGACGTTTATCATCTGATCAGCGATGCCCGTTGCCTGTTTCTGGTTATCTCCGGAGACATATTTTTCAATCAGTTTATGGAGCTTAGACTGCGTCAGGGTCAGCGCCATGGCTTCAGCGGTATCGCTGTTATCGTACTGACCACGCCCCACCTGACCTTCAACCAGCACCTGATGTAAGGCAGCAGCAAAGTCATCCATCGTGCTCTGCGTTTTGTCAGCGGTCATACTCAGGAGTGGACTCAGTGTGCTGGCATCTGAGCTGGTGTTGGGGTCGTTGAACAAGGCATACGCAAGGTTAATGGACGGCCCCTGGCCGGATGACTTTAACTCTGCCAGTGCCTTGAGATTTTTTTCCTGTTGCTCTGCCGCAATGGGTTCATCGCGGGCATGTAACAGCCGTGCTCTTGCCTCCGGGGAGATTACCACCACACTGGCCGGTAACTCTTTAGCGGTGATACTTTCTTTAATGCTGTCCGATGCTGTATTTGGTGTGATGAGCGTGGTTGAATATCCTCTCGCCACGTCTGTGCTAATGCCACTGATTAACCCCATAATGCCCTCTACGGTTTGTCTGGTTGAACAATTAATCGGCAGGATGTAACTCATCTTTACAGGCTTATATTCAATGCGTGAGTGAGGCGACTATTTCAGGTTTAACTATCAGCGCTATTACGACAGGACTTTACTTCACCATCTGTTCAGAATTATTAAGTTGAACCTTCAGCAGGTCAGCGCAACCAGACAGGGAATATTCAGAGGAAACGTTGTGATCACTACACTTTCTTTAGACGCGCTTGGGCCACGCATTTGTATTATGGGGCCGTCTAACAGCGGGAAATCTACCCTGGCTGATGCTATTTCTCGCAAAACAGCCTTGCCTGCCGTTCATCTGGATCAGCTTCACCATACTCCGGGCACTCAATGGATTCCCAGAGCACCGGCTGAGTTTATGCGTTTGCACGCTGACGCGGTGAGTCAGGAAAAATGGGTTATGGATGGGAATTACACAAAATGTATTGAAGAACGTCTCGCGCGCGCCACAGGATTCATTCTTCTGGATGTAAAAGTACCTGTGGCGCTAATTCGGTATATTCGCAGATGTTATTCCTCCACACCACGCGTTGGAGGCCTGAAGATGAGCAGAGAGCATGTGACCCTGGAGATGCTGAAATATATTATCCTTACTGCGCCGAAGAATCGGAAGCGTCATAAGACGCTTTATGACCAGGTCAGCCTGCCAAAACTTCTGCTAAATTCTTCAGGTGATTTTCAGGCCTGTCTGGAATACTGGGGCTTATAATTAAAAAGTGACTGCCCAGCCCCGCTTCTGTTAATCAACAAACAGGCATCAGGCTCGTCAAAAGCGCGTTCAGCGATTCACCTGGCCCGGTTAGCTACGGCTGAATACCAGTTTCAGGCCTGCCAGCGCAAAGCAGCAGGCTAACAGTGCATCGAGTCCGCGACGAATGCGTCGGTAAAAGGCGCCCATGACAGAGGTTGAGAACAGCAGAGCATAACCGCCGAAGACCATGACGCAAATGGCTGCACAACCGCAGAGGATTATCGGCAGTGTTGAGGCACTCCCATCCGGCCTCAGCGCAAATGACATAATCGCCACCCAGGTAAGAATCGCTTTGGGATTGCCGATATGCATCAGAATGCCCTGACGATACAATCTGCCATAAGCGACCCGCTCATCGCTGGCGGTAAAGTCACCGGCTTCCGTCCGCCGCAAAGCCGATTTACCCGCTTTATACGCCAGCCAGAGCAGATATAACCCGCCGCCAATTTTCAACGCAATCAGCAACTGTGCGAAGGTTGCCAGCACGGTCAGTACACCGCAGGCGGCCAGCAGCGCCCAGATCATCGACCCACTCACGACTCCCGCCGCCAGCGCCAGTGCAGCACCTCTGCCCTTTTTCATTGCCGTGCCCATAATGGCCATATTGCTTGGCCCAGGACTCGCCGTAGCGACAAGATAAGTGGTGAAGATCAGGACTACCTCGTGCGAAAGCGCCATCATTGCCTCGGTGATGAGTGGTTATCCAACTGTTATATCGGTCGGCGTATGTATTTACAATTCATTCACACGCGGCCGTTCAGCTTCCAAAGAATGTTCGCCACCGCATGCGCACGTTAACTTTCAGGCAGTGCCAGTCAGGGATGACTGCGATCATCCAGACGCAACTGCATAAATGTCAGATCCAGCCAGCGCCCAAATTTATTGCCGACTTCTTTCATGGTGCCCGCCTCAGTGAAGCCCAGCTTTTTATGCAGCGTGATTGACGCTTTGTTTTCCGATTCAATACCCGCCACCATCACGTGCTTTTTGCTCTTACAGGCAAGTTGAATTAACGTCCGCATCAGGGCATCACCTATGCCTTGTCCCCGCGCGTTTTTATGAACGTAAACAGAATGCTCAACGGTGTGATGATATCCATCCCAGGGCCGCCAGTCACCGTATGAAGCATATCCCAGCACGCTATCATCATTGTTCGCTGCCACTATCACAGGAAAACCCGCCTGCTGACGACTGTGTATCCATGCGATGCGGTTCGCGACATCTACCCTGCTTTCATTCCAGATGGCCGTGGTGTTAAGCACCGCATCGTTATAAATCTCAGCAATCACATCAGCATCACTTTCAATAGCCGCACGAATAATCATGGTAGACACCCCTTTGCTCACTCACTAAAGTAGATGAATTGTACACAATGATAGTTATCTATTATGTTAGATGAAATGTCCAGTAAAGAAGATAACCTGAATATCCGGATCGGATTAAAGGTTAAAGAGGAAAGAGAAAAACGCGGCTGGTCACTGACTGAACTGGCAGGTCACTCCGGTGTATCGCGGGCGATGATCCACAAAATCGAGCGTGGAGAGAGCAGCCCGACGGCAGTTCTGTTAGCCCGGCTATCGGGCTCTTTTGACATGAGCATCTCGCAGCTGCTGGCCCAGACAGAAGTTCAGACAGGCACGCTGGTCAGGCACGAAAATCAGCCGGTATGGCAGGATCCTGAGACCGGCTATTTGCGTCGGCACGTTTCACCGGGTGAGATGCCGGTCGATCTGGTCAGTGTCGAACTGCCGGCCAATACCGCTGTGCCGATGCCAGCTATCTCCTATATTTCAAGACGTCAGCTGATATGGGTATTGGAAGGGTCATTGACGTTCGACGCGGGGTCGAGCACTTATGAAATGGCGGCTGGCGACTGTCTTGAACTGGGCGATCCAGCTGATTGTGTCTTCAGAAATAACACCAGCAAGGCATGTCGATACGCTGTGATCGTCCTGCGGCCAGTCTGATCCGTTTAGTGGCAGAAATCCATCCGCGATGATGGATTTATAACGCGCTGTTTCTTGAAGCATTATCGCTATAGCACTGTTTAGCCAGGGTTATTTAACGATTATTGCCGGCATAGATATCAGGCCGGGTAATTGTCCAGATAAAGGATGGATAGCCTTCTGGTCTGATTTTTCCTTATCGGTACTGATGAGATATGAGCTATTTCGCCATTCAAATACTGTATTCATCTTCACCCCTCTCCCTGATGATTTATTCATAACATCAGCCGTCAGGTTAGCCTGATCATGCAGTGACATCACTTATCTCATATCAGATATACCCTGTCTCCGTAGACAGAATATCGGCGTTAAACATTTTTTTGAAGATGCGGATGGCGGGCAAAGTGAAGGTGATGGAGATGGGTGATGGATGATGAATGATGGCGTTTTTTATGCTGACACTCATCTTTGTGCAAACCCACGTCTGGCACAGGGATGAAAACTCAGTCCGGCTTTTGATCTCTCTACAATCAAATCGCCAGCCGGACTGAGCCTGCTCAGGAAAAGATTATTTCCCCAGAATCTCTCTGCGGACAATCTCTGCGCCAGCACTTAACGCGTGAAGTTTGCCATTCGCAACCTGACGCGGCAGCGGGATCATCCCGCAGTTGGTTGAAGGATAGAGATTTTCAGCATCCACAAACTGCAGCGCTTTGCGCAGCGTCTCAGCCACGGCTTCAGGCGTCTCAATTTCATGGGTTGCCACGTCGATGGCACCGACCATGACTTTTTTACCGCGAATCAGCTCGATCAGGTCCATCGGAACGCGCGAGTTCTGACACTCCAGTGAAACGATATCGATAGCCGAACGCTGTAGCTTCGGGAAGACTTCTTCATACTGACGCCACTCGGTACCCAGCGTCTTCTTCCAGTCGGTATTTGCTTTAATGCCGTAGCCATAGCAAATGTGAACGGCGGTTTCGCACTTCAGACCTTCAATGGCACGCTCTAACGCAGCGATACCCCAGTCATTCACTTCATCAAAAAAGACGTTAAAGGCTGGCTCATCAAACTGAATGATATCCACACCGGCTGCTTCTAACTCTTTAGCTTCCTGATTCAGGATTTTGGCGAATTCCCAGGCCAGCTTTTCGCGACTTTTGTAGTGATTGTCATAAAGGGTATCGATCATGGTCATCGGACCCGGCAGCGCCCACTTAATAGGACGATCGGTCAGCTTACGCAGGATTTTCGCATCTTCAACAAACACGGGCTTCTGACGTGAGACTTCACCCACCACGGTCGGGACGCTTGCGTCGTAACGATTACGGATGCGAACCACTTCGCGCTTTTCAAAATCTACGCCGCTGAGGTGTTCAATAAAGGTCGTCACGAAGTGCTGACGGGTCTGCTCGCCATCACTGACGATATCAATACCGGCCCGAACCTGATCGTCCAGACACAGACGCAGCGCATCTCTTTTGCCGTCAACTAACTCTTCATCCTGCAATTTCCAGGGCGACCAGAGCACTTCTGGCTGCGCAATCCAGGAAGGTTTAGGCAGGCTGCCAGCAGTAGATGTCGGTAATAAGGTTTTCATAGCAGGTGACCTTCTGGTTTTAATTAATCAAAGAACGAATTCAGCAGACCATTGTGCGAGAAGTGTCTGATTAGGCTTAATGAAATGCGCCTCAGTAAACCTGCCCTGCTCGACGGCCAGCCGGCTGCGCTCTTCGCGATCATAAACAATGCGGGTTAACGAATAATCCTGATGCTGCAGCGTGGGCTGGTAGCACTGTCCGGCTGCAGAATTCGCGTTATAAATTTCAGGACGATAGATTTTCTGGAAGGTTTCCATCGTACTGATGGTGCTAATCAGTTCAAGGTTGGTGTAATCACTGAGCAGATCGCCGTGGAAATAGAAGGCCAGAGGCGCGACACTGCCCTGCGGCATAAAGAAACGCACTTTCAGGCCCATTTTTCCGAAGTAAAAGTCAGTCAGGGAAGGCTCATCCTGCTGATACTCGATGCCCAGTACCGGATGCTGATTACCGGTGCGCACGTAGGTGTTTTTGCTCGATACGCTCAGGCAGATAACCGGGGATTTACTGAAGCTCTCTTTATAGGCCGCTGAGTTAACGAAGCTTTTGAAAATGTTACCGTGCAGCTGACCAAAATCATCCGGCAGACTGAAGGCTGTCTGGCCTTTATTGTGCTCTGCCAGTACGACACTGAAATCATAATCACGCACGTAAGATGAGAAGTTATTACCAACAATCCCTTCAATGCGTTGACCCGTTTTATGATCCACGATATGGGTTTTTAAGATTTCAATCGCAGGGAACAATTCGTCGTTACTTTCGGGACGAAGATTCAGCTCAGCAGAAATAATCTCAAGTTCAACAGAATAGCGATCGCTTTTTGGATTGTCCCAGTGCGCAAGCGCATTAAAACGGTTGTCGATCATCGCCAGTGCGTTATGCAGATTTTCCTGTCGTTTTTCGCCGCGCGCTAAATTAGCGAAGTTAGTCGTCGCCCGCGTATTTTTCGAAGGGTTATAGTTTTCGTCGAAACGAATGCGCTTGAGGGTAAAGGCTAAGTTGTTCATCGCTATCGGGTATCCTGGTCGCTGATATGAAGGGTTGCGTTAAGGGTTTATCCAGCGTTGCTATCCCTTTACACACATTCATATGACTCAAAGTTATTAACAATTCTTACTTTATGCCTCAACAATGAGTTGAAAAAAAGTGATTAAATTTCAACGAACATGAAGGAAATTCATGTTGGATGTGCGGAATGGTTTTTTTTTCATGAGCCGAGCGATTATTAAAACACCAGCTGTTAAATTCGTGTGTGAAACGCCTCGCAGCAGGGAGATCCTGCTGACCACGACAGCAAGACGTCATGGAGTAACAGACGAGATCATGAGTTTAATCTGTCTTTATGCCGCTGAAGATAGCGTTCTTTGACAGAATTTTTGCAAAGCACACTGCGTCCTGGCGATTGATGTAAGGACCATAATTCTCAATACGCTCATAACCCTTTCTCTGATAGAAATTTACTGCTTTACGGTTAACAGATCGCGTTTCAAGCCAGATTTGGCTATACCCCATATTCAGGGCTGATTTTTCCAGGAAAGAGAGTAACGCATTACCAATCGCCGGCACGCTACGATCTGAAAACATTCTTTTGAGTTCAGCAATATCCCCGGCTAACGGTCTGATTGCTCCGCACCCTACTGCCTCGCCCCTGTGGTTTCGGGCGAGTACCCAGAGCGATCTCTCCTCCTCCAAAGAGTCCATGGTGAAGTTACTTTTGCCATCATCACCCGTAATCGCCGCGAGTTCTGCTGACAGTTTGCTTATCAGAAGCTGGGATGCTGCTGAACGAGGATCTGCTTTTTCTACTGTTATCATGCTCATACCCTTTCTTATGACGACGGTCAGGATAAAAGCAGATGAAGCAAAATGCATCTACCGCACTCTCTACCTATTCCTGACCCGCCCGTAATGACGGCTAACCCCGCACTTCGCATCTATAATTCAGTGGCTCAGACCCATGCACTCACTCTGGCGAGCCGTTTAACAGAGTAGGGGTATCTGGACTTCGCAGTGTTAGCGATATTCAATCCCGGGATGATGCCTGCGGGGTTAAGACGCTCATCATTTACAAAATCTAAGGAAGCCTCATGATCTTTTCTCTTAAAAATCAGGTTGCGCTGGTTACCGGTGCCAGCTCGGGTCTTGGCTATGCCTGCGCAGAAGCACTCGCTAAAGAAGGAGCCAGTGTGGTGGTCAACTACCACAGCCAGGCGGAACCCGCCGAAGAACTGGTTGAAAAAATCTGTGCAGACGGTGGCCGTGCCATCGCAGTGAAAGGAGATGTATCAAAAGAGACTGACGTAGAAAATCTTTTCGCCCGGGCCCTGGCTGAATTTGGCAGACTGGATATCCTGGTAGCGAACTCAGGGCTTCAGAAAGATGCCGCCTCCATCGATATGACGCTGGAGGACTGGAATACCGTTATTAACGTGAATCTGACCGGACAATTCCTCTGCGCGCGTGCTGCGTTGCGTCAGTTCCGCAGTCAGGAGCATCGACCGGAACTCAGCAGAGCCGTGGGTAAGATTATTCATATGAGCTCGGTTCATCAGCTCATCCCGTGGGCCGGACACGTCAACTATGCGGCGTCAAAAGGCGGCGTCGATTTGCTGATGAAAAGTCTGGCTCAGGAGGTGGGTGAAGATCGGATCCGTGTTAATGCTGTGGCACCTGGCGCTATTGCAACTGCCATCAATAAGGAAAGCACCTCGGGCGAGGCAGGCAAAGAGCTGTTAAGGCTCATCCCTTACGGGCGCATCGGTGCGGCTGAAGACGTGGCGAATGCCGTCGTCTGGCTTGCCAGCGATCTCTCTGACTACGTTCATGGCACCACCCTGTTTATTGATGGCGGAATGAGCCTTTACCCAGGGTTTCGTGATAACGGTTGAGTAGGCTTCACTGAAACAGGCTGGTGGCTGATTGATTGATAACTTTTTGGTGGCAACTTTACCCGGAACGGGACGTCCGGATTGCGCATTACCGCAGCGATTAATCAAACACCAGCAGACCGGACGTTTCAGTCTTTGCCACACAGGCCTGTTTCCGTTGAACGGCAGGAGCCCCCATTCAATCTTTACTGGAGTCCGGACTGAGCAAACGCGCACGGGAGACCTCAAGAATTTCGTCTGCCAGTCCGGAGCTTTCCGGACAAGCGCGCGAAAGCATGAGTGCACCAACAAGCTGCGCTATAGTCGTTAAAAGCTCTTCACGCGTGACATTTTCGGATTCGAGGACGGCAATTTGTCGCTCAATCCCGGCCGCAAATGTTTCCCGGATGGATTCAGACTGCCGGGCAGCATCGGTGCCCAGAGCCGACATCACGCAACCCTTTCCCATGTCATCGCGATGCTGCCGGGAAAGGTAATACGCAATAAACGCGTCACGACTCACCCCTTCGGTTTTTTCTGCCGACTGCACAAAACCGCAGGTCATCGCTTCAGCCAGCAAATCCTCTTTCGACCCAAAATGTTTGTAAAACCCGCCATGTGTTAACCCAGCGGCTGACATCAGCTCAGCGACGCCTACGCCATCGTAACCACGCTGACGAAAAAGCGCTGACGCCGTTTCCACGACCCGCACCCGGTTTTCGCGTACCTGCTCTTTAGACACTTTCATTTTATTTCTCCTGCAACAGATCCTGATTATACATTGATGATGATCATAATCAAACCGGTTGACTTTAATGATTATGATCATCATCATTAAAAAGTTGCTTTTACCCGCTCATCCGCTGAGGAATAACCATGACCAATCACTCTTTATTTCAACCTTATGAACTGGGGGCTGTCACGCTTGCGAATCGTATTGTGATGGCACCGCTGACGCGCAACCGCGCCGGAGCAGGCCTTGTCCCCGGTGAACTGGCTGCGACCTATTACGCGCAGCGAGCCACTGCAGGGTTGCTGATTACCGAGGCCACGCAGATCTCAGAACAGGCGCAGGGATATCAGGATACGCCGGGGATCTACACGCAGGATCAGATCGCGGGCTGGCGGAAAGTCACTGACGCGGTGCATGACAGAGGTGGACGCATATTTGTACAACTGTGGCACGTGGGACGAATTTCGCATGTCGATTTACAGCCAGGAGGCGCTGCCCCGGTCGCACCGTCTGCTATCCGTGCCGAGACTAAAACCTTTGTGAACAACGGCTTTGCTGACTTCTCTGAGCCACGTGCGCTCGAACATAATGAAATAAAAGGGATTGTCGACGATTTCAGAAAGGCATCGGCTAATGCCATTACCGCCGGATTTGATGGTGTTGAGATCCACGGCGCGAATGGGTATCTGCTGGAACAGTTTCTGAAAGATGGCGCAAACCAGCGTACCGATGAATATGGCGGTTCTGTTGAAAATCGTGCTCGTCTGCTGCTGGACGTCGTGGAGGCCGTTAAAGATGAGATTGGGGCAGAACGCACGGGCGTGCGCATTTCACCCGTCTCGCCTGCTAATGCCATTTCATGCAGCGATCCACAGCCACAATATGACTACCTTGCAGACCAGCTTAACGCTTCAGGTATCACCTATCTGCATGTCGTTGAAGGCACGACGGGTGGCCCACGTGATGCATCACCGTTCGATTACGCTTCTCTGCGTCGGCGCTTTAAAAATACGTACATCGGTAACAATGGTTATGACCTGGCGCTGGCGTCAGACCATCTTTCACAGGACAAAGCCGATTTATTTGCCTTCGGTCGCCCCTTCATTTCTAACCCCGATTTAGTCGAAAGACTTAAGACGGGAGCGCCACTGGCCCCGCTTAACCCTGAAACGCTGTATGGCGGGGGTGCGCAGGGTTACACCGATTATCCAGCGCTTAGCGAAAACCCCTGACAACGCCAGGAGCATCGCAGTTGTGCGTGCATCGCTGACGGCAATTTCAATCAATTAAATGAAGAAGATAAAATTATGACTAAAGCTTCGGTTCTCATCACGGGCGCATCAGCAGGCATTGGTGCGGTGTACGCTGAACGTTTTGCGCGTCGTGGACATGATCTTATTCTGGTTGCTCGCGACCAGAACAGATTAGAAGAGCTGGCGGCCCGGCTGCGACAGGAAAACCCTGTTTCCGTCGATGTTCTGCCTGCCGACCTCACCGTAAAGAGTGATTTAGCCGCCGTTGAAGCGCGCCTGCGGGAAGACACGCGGATAGGCATTCTTATCAATAACGCCGGTATCGCCCAGACCGGCGGTTTTACCGGGCAGACGCCTGGTTCCATCGAACGCCTCATCGCACTTAACGTCACAGCACTGACGAGGCTGGCCAGTGCTGTGGCTCCCCGTTTTGCAGAGGCCGGAGGTGGCTCAATCGTCAATATCAGTTCCATCGTCGGACTTGCCCCGGAATTTGCTATGACGGTTTACGGCGCAACCAAAGCGTTTGTTCTTTTCCTGTCGCAGGGAATGCACGTTGAGCTGTCATCAAAGGGTATCTATGTTCAGGCGGTGCTCCCGGCGGGGACTTACACCGAAATCTGGGAACGTGCCGGCATCGACATCACTCATGCTTCTAAAATGATGGACGTGGGCGAACTGGTTGACGCCGCTATGACGGGTTTTGACCGCCGCGAGCTCGTGACCATTCCGCCATTACACCAGGCTGAGCGCTGGGATGTTCTTGATGCCTCCCGTCAGGGTCTGCTGTCGGACATCAGACAGGAAGAGGCCGCAGAGCGATACAAAACGCTGTAGTTAATTCTGCTCAGCGGAGCCCTTTTACAGGGTTCTGCTGAGAAATAAACCATGACCCAGGGTGCGCTATACGGCGGGAACGCTGGCTACAACACTGAATTTTGTCCGCCGGTTAGCGCCCGCCTTTATCCTGGATAAGGTCGTGCGGAATAGCCTTCAGCTTGATGCGAGAAACTAATAATGAAAAATCGGACAATGAAAGCTTTTACGTTTAAGCGCTACGGAAAATCGCCTGATCTGGGATTTGAAAACGTGGATTACCCCTCTCCTGCTGAAGATGAAATCCTGGTTAAAGTTTATGCTGTGGGTCTGAACCCCATAGACAACATGATTCCTGGTGGGATGTTCAAACCGGTTTTGCATTTTAAGCTTCCCGCTACCCTCGGCAGTGATTTATCAGGCGTGGTCATTGCGGCAGGGAGTCGTGTAACGCGATTCCGTCCAGGTGATGAAATCTTCGCCAGCATTTTCGACACAGGCACAGGGTCACTGGCCGAGTTTGCACTTGTCCCTGAAAGTCTTGCGGCCCTGAAACCTAAAAACTTAGATTTCGTGCAGGCGGCCTCTCTTCCTATGGTTAGCCTTACTTCATGGCAGGCGTTCACAGAAAGAGCCCACTTACAGCCTGGGCAAAAAGTGTTTATTCCGGCGGGTTCCGGCGGAATAGGCAGTTTTGCGATTCAGCTGGCGAAACATCTGGGCGCAGAGGTTGCAACGACAACCAGTTCAGCCAATGCAGGATGGGTGCGTCAACTGGGTGCAGATGAGGTGGTGGATTATAAAAAGCAGGCATTTGAACACGTGCTGAGTGGCTACGATATCGTCATTGGTACTCTCCGGGGAGATTTGATTGAGAAATCCCTGAATATTCTGAAACCCGGCGGAAAGATAATCTCTCTCATTGGGCCATTAGATGTTGCCTTCGCACGAACCCGACAGCTGAATATCATACTACGGATAATATTTGGCCTGATGAGCCGCAAAATTTTACGGCTTTCAAAAAAGCGCGGACTGGATTATTCCTTTCTCTTTGTTCGCCCTGATGGCGATCAGCTTACCCAAATTGGCAAATTGCTCGAAGCTGAGAAAATCAAACCGGTAATCGACAAGGTTTTTCCCTTTGCAGAAACTCAGGAGGCGCTTGACTGGCTGCAACGCGGGCATGCGAAGGGAAAAATTGTGGTGAAAATTCATCAGGAATAACCACCCGGGTTCACGTCAGAAGTGGAAAATAATCAATAACGCTGGCGGTAAGGTCCGAAGCAGGGATACCGGTCCTATCAGGAGCACCGGCTTCGCCTGATCCCCTCCGGTGTCCGCGCTGTGCTAATGTTGACACTAAACAGGTTCCGCTCTGAGGATTACAACATGTCACCCTTTTATCAACTCACTGCCTCCAACCTGAATGGTCAGCTTGTCCCGATGGCCGACTACGCAGGGAAGGTCGTGCTGGTGGTTAACACCGCCAGTCATTGTGGGTTTACACCTCAATACGCCGGTCTTGAAACACTTTACAAAAAGTATGCCGATCAGGGACTGGTCGTACTGGGCTTCCCCTGCAATCAGTTCGGGAAGCAGGAACCCGGCGACGCCGACGAGATCGCGCAGACATGCCACATCAATTACGGAGTGAGTTTCCCGATGTTTGGGAAAGTGAACGTCAATGGCTCTTCAACGCACCCGATTTTTCACTACCTGAAAGGTGAATTACCTGGCGTACTGGGTGGTCGTATTAAGTGGAACTTCACGAAGTTTCTGATCGGCCGCGACGGCAAACCGATCAAACGATTTGCCCCGACCACCACGCCGGAAAAAATGGAAGCCGCCATTCTTGCTGCCTTTTGAGGGCATGACAGTGGCTGATAACCATCAACGATGAGGATGAATTAACGATGTTCAGGAGCCAGCATTTATTATTCCTGGTACCCTTCTCGCTCGGGATAGGTTGCCTGCCGGTATCAGCGAATACTCAGTCTGTTCACACTCCGCAACCCGCTGCCTGCGAAGGCCAGAATGGCCGGGATGGGCAAAATGGTTCCCCTGATGGCCAGAATGGCAGGAATGGCGTAGCCGGCACCGATTGCCTGAATGGTGGAAATGGCGGGAATGGCGCATCAAATGGCGGTAACGGCGGGAATGGTGGGAATGGCGCAGGGGCTACCCCCGGCACTCAACACCATCGTCACAAACATGCTGGAAATACCAACATGGATGCCAACGGAGGCAGTGGCGGGAGAGGTGGCAACGGCAGTAATGGCAGCAGCGCAGGCGCTGGCGGTCTGGGAGGTCGTGGTGGCAGTCATGGAGGGCAGGACGGAATTCCGGGGATGAGCGGTGCTTAGACGTCAGAGTCACTAAGATCTATCCGCTTTGCGCTCAAAGCGGATCATTATCTCTTCTTTCAGCGTAACCCGTCAGGCAACTCCCGAGCTACACCTTCACACAGGCAGCCTGAGTTTAGCTTCCAGACGCTGCAGCACGAAATCTGCAGCACCCTCAAACGCGTCATTCTGTGCCACCACCTGCAGGCCTTCCAGGATTAGCGTTATCTCTTTCGCCAGCGTGTGTGGATCGGTAATGCCCGCTGCGCCGCAGAGTGAAACCAGCCTGTTAAACTGCTTCTTCTTATGGGCAAAGATCAGCTCCCTGATTTCAGGAAATTGACCTGTGGTTTCTGCCAGGGTGTTTGTGAAAGGACATCCACGTTGTAATGTTCCCGCAAGATTGTCCTTCAGATAACGGGCAAAACCCATAATCTGCGCATCCGGTTGCTGTCCGTATCGTTCCGCCAGCGCCTCCCATACCCGGTTGTAATCCTCAACCAGTAAGGTGATCCAGGCCTGTACCAGAGCCTCTTTGGACGCGAAATGCCGATAAAGGGTCATTTTTGTCGACTCCGCTTTCGCTGCGATTGCATCCACGGTGACCCGGGTAATTCCTTCCTGATAAAACAGACTTTCCGCCGCCTGCAGGATGCGTTCGCGAGGAGGCAGCCGGGGTTGTGATGTTCTGTGCATAGGTTTTTCTCTGTTGCAACGATACCGATTAGTATCGTACGATACCGATAAGTATCAATAGATACTATCCAGTATACTTAAGCGTGCCTTTAAAGCACAAGCAACCCTAAGCGGAAACCATGAAACTGACAGAATATACCTCGTTCGACGGCACCGGCCTGGCTCAACTCATCTCCCAGGGCGAAGTAACAGCGCAGGAAGTCAGAGATGCTGCCATCAACGCCATCGAAGAAGTGAACGATGAAGTGAACGCCGTCATTGAGGTCTGGGATGATGAGCGTGGCCTGCGCTCAGGCGTGCTTCAGGGCGTACCCATGCTGGTTAAGGACCTGGGAATATCGGTAAAAAACCGTCGGAATGAACTGGGGAGCCGGCTGGCAGCCGGTTACGTTTCACCGCAGGATTCCAATCTGACCCGTAAAATGCGAGAAGCAGGACTTGTGCTTCTGGGACGTACGACAACCCCCGAACTGGCTGCAAGCACGACCACGGAGCCACGCTTTAACGGTGGCACGCGCAATCCGTGGAATACAGATCACAGTGCCGGAGGTTCCAGTGGAGGTTCAGCTGCCGCTGTAGCGTCAGGCATGGTGCCAGCCGCGCATGCTACCGATGGTGGCGGGTCAATTCGGGTGCCCGCTTCCGCGAATGGTTTGTTCGGGCTGAAGCCAGGCCGCGGACGAATCAGCATGGGACCTGATGTCGATGAAGTCTGGTCTGGCCTTGCCGTGCATGGATTCGTCAGCCGAACCGTTCGTGACACCGCTGCGCTATTGAACGCCGTTCAGGGTAATCAGGCAGGTGATCCTTTTATCATCGCCGCATCCCATTCAAATCTGAATGACTGCGTATCTCAGAATCCAGGATCATTGAAAATCGGTGTAATGACGCATCCGCTGAACGGTCAGCGCAGCCAGCCAGAAGTCGTCGAAGCGCTCAGTAAAACGATCGGACTGCTTATCACGCTGGGTCATCAGGTGGAGGAGGCGACACCCCAAATCGGCAGTTGGGACAATTTTGTTGAACTGAATACCCGCTTCTGGTCTGCCAATACCGCAGCCTGGATCGATACGCTAGCGTCAGCAACCAGTAATCCCGTTAATGAAGAGACGCTGGAACCGGCAAGCCTCGCACTCTGGAAACTTGGCCACTCTCTTACGGCTACTGACCTGGTCGGTGCAATGCATATGCGAAATGCCGTCACACAAGCAATGGGGCAATTTTATCAGGCTTACGACATTCTGCTGACACCCACTCTCCCCGCCCTGCCCGGTCTGCTCGGTAAGTACAATCAACATCAGCACGACGTGGATGGGCGCGGCTGGATGCATCACGTTTTCAATCAGTCACCGTTTACTGCGCTGGCGAACGTTTGCGGAACGCCCGCTATGTCCGTTCCTCTGGGCTTTCATTCTTCCCTGAATCTGCCGATTGGCATGCAGTTCTGTGCAGGCTTTAATCAGGAGGATTTATTGCTGGCGCTGGCGGGGCAGCTTGAAAACGCCTGTCCGTGGCAGACAAGAAAACCGGCGGTATGGGCTGGGCACTAACGTCCGTTCGCATCGTCTGATGTTTTTGCCAGAAGGTGAAAGCATCAACGTCCTCCCTGCTATTTTTTGTCTTTAAAATAGCGGGGAAAAGCGACAACCCTATAAAGGCGCCTGGATAACAGCAGCTCACTGCTCAGGGTTGACGTGACACGCCTTTACAGGCATACCCCTTAGCCAGTTTTGCTGTTAGCGACCAGGTAAACAACCGGGAACTTCGGCTATTAAACGGTCTGAGGTCGTGAGCATGCGCGCGCTGGTCGTTATAAGCGGAAAAACATCGATTTCGGTGATTTTAACTGCTGAAGTCATCACCCAGGGCTGAAAAAGAAGGAGATTAATATGATGCAGTCAGTACACCTCATGGGTGAGGGATATGAACCTCATGTGACACAAGAGGAGGGGAAACTGACCTACTCCTTGCCTGTTGATTCTGGTTTTATCAGCTATAACTTTGCGTTTGAGATCAGCCGGGACGATCTGGATATTCTGCTTTCTGATGATTACAGACGTGCTGTTCTCGAAATTATTGCGCATACCGTCCTTCAGCGTTCGACGCTAAAAGGCTATGACCGTTTTATTCAGAAAGACTTCGATAACCTGGTTGTGAAAACACTTCACTCAACACCTGATTTCCTGCGGTTATTTATTGCGGAAATAAGCCACGAACATCACATAGTTATCGAGCATTACGTTAAAGAGATCATGGACCGACGTTCCGCCGCACAATGAATACAGCTGGACCAGAACAAATCTAAGGCAGGTAAATATCACTCTGAGAAGTGTTCTTAGTGGGAGAGCATGGCGAGAGCGTCTTAATGTGTCAAAACCCTCCCCGCCATACCCCCGCGCTATCCCGCATCGTTCGCCGCTGACGCCTTTAGGCCGTCATACCGCCATCAATCACCAGTTCGGTGCCGCTGACGTAACTGCTTTCATCGGACGCCAGAAAGAGTGCTGCAGCCGCCACTTCATCAGGATTACCCAGCCGGTTTGCCGGTATCCGTGCGCTCAGCGTCTGCCTGATCTCATCGCTGGCCTGGCTAAACATCGGTGTATCGGTGGGGCCAGGGCTGAGTGTGTTAACTCTGATGCCACGTGGCGCCAGTTCGCTGTTCCAGGTGCGGGCAAAGGATCGCACTGCGGCCTTGCTGGCTGAATAGGCAGCATAGCCGGGATTCGCGATGCTTCCCGCAATCGAACCCACCAGCACAATGCTGCTGCCCTCACTCATGAGTCGCACCGCGTGCTGCACCGTCAACACCATGGCACGCACATTCAGATTAAAGATGCGATCAAGGTGCTCTTCGGTGGTCTCTTCCAGGCTCGCAGGTTCAGACAGGCCAGACGAGTTGACCAGGATGTCTAGCCGGCCTGCCCGCGCCTTGAGGGTGTAAAACAGACGCTCAAGGTCGCTTGTGCGGGTAATGTCACCTGTAATCGCCTCGATGTCACCGCCAATCAGCGCCACAGCCTCAGCCAGCTGAGCTTCACGTCGGCCCGTTATAAAAACCCGTGCGCCTTCCTGGACAAAACGACGCGCAACCGCGAGGCCAATACCGCTGCTACCGCCCGTGACCAGGGCAATCTTTCCACGTAATTTCATCATTTCAACTCCGGATAGAGGGTAGACACCCGATAGTATATTTCTTATATTTGGTGTCAATTACGCACCTGATACACACCAGATATCCTCAAGGAAACCTCATGACCACTGATATCACCGCAGTACTGGCCGAGATCAACAGTACGCGCCCTATCCTGGAACAGGTGGCAAACAAGTGGTCAGTTTTGATTCTGACCGTTTTGTGTTCTCAGCCGTCACGCTTTAACGCCATCAAGCGCAGACTCGATCCCATCACCCATAAGTCTCTGACAGAAGCATTACGCCGACTGGAACGCAACGGACTGGTGAGCCGTCGCGTGATTGCCTCCTCCCCTGTGGCGGTCGAGTATGCGATCACGCCGCTGGGCAGGACATTGCAGGATCCTTTTATCGCGCTGGTGAGCTGGGCGAAGCAACATGGGGGAGCGATGGAACTGGCACAGGGGACTTATGATGGGCGGGATAGCGAAGAATCTGCATGAACTTAGCCCGGACGGCCTTCCTGCTTGTCGATAGCGTCGGGTCGATGTGCGAATAAGTTCAGGATAAGCAGGTCCGAAAGCGGAAACCTAAAATCTTCTATGGCAACGACTCCTCTGCCGACGCGCAAAACTGATATGAACCATCACGGCGTGCTTTAGCCTGATACATCGCCCTGTCTGCGTTTTCGAAAAGCATTTTGGCCGATGCCGTCCCGAAGCGGGCCAGGCTGATGCCAATCGCCGCGCCGATGCGCACATCCATATTATTAATGGCGAACGGCTCATGCAGACTGTCAATAATCTGCTGAGCGATGGCGGATGCCGTTTCACGGTTGCTGCACTTCGCTGCCACCACGAACTCATCTCCGCCCAATCGCGCCACTGAATCGCCCGGACGCATGCAGCGTTGTAGCCGTTCACTGACCTGTTGCAATAACGCATCGCCCGTTGCATGGCCCATCAGATCATTCACCGCCTTGAAACCGTTCAGGTCGATAAACATCACCGTGGTAAAGGCCTGGTCGTCCGCCTGCGACAGCATGCAGCCCACCTTCTCAATGATCCAGGCACGATTATGCAGGCCGGTCAGCGTATCCAGCGTCGCCAGCTTCTCAAGGTCACGCATCCGCTCTTTGTCTCGCGTAATGTCGCGTGAGACCAGCACGGCACCGATGTTTTTTCCTGTACTGGGGTTGATGACGCCACACGCTTTGGTGCCCAGCGTAATGTAATGCCCGTCACGATGCAGTTTGCGAACCTCAACCACATCCGTCAACACGCCCCCGCTAAAAAGGCATTCCAGTGCTTCAGTTGCTAACGCCTTATCGTCGGGATGCAGGAAATCTACCACCAGCTGGCCTATGACCTCTTCGGCGGTAAAGCCCATTATTTCACCATAGGAAGGCGAAATTGAAACATACCGGCCCTGTGCGTCGCAGTGGGCAATCAGATCGGTACTGTTTTCAATTAACAGACGATATTCTGCCGCGGTGCGCAGTGCATCCTCAAGCGCTTTACGCTGTCCGGTCACGTCAAGAATGAAGCCGTTATATTGCAGAGGAGATGCACCAGGCTGACAATCCGGCAGGCCAGCAAGAAGAACCCGTCGTGTCTTGCCGTCCAGACAGAGGATTGGCACTTCAATATGAAAAGGGGTCAGCAATTCCAGTGCTGCGGTCAATTGCAGCGCGATTTTCGCATCGTCGTCAGCCTGTGCCAGTCTTAGCCATGAACTCAGCGTCACGCCCCTGAGTTCGGGCATAAGACCCGCAGGGCTTTCCTGACTGGCGACGCAGATACCCTGGGCGTCTGTAGACCAGACAGCGGTAAAAGAGGGTTTGATCATTGTGTACATGGCGACCGACTCCGACGTTGCCGACGATATTAATGACGCTCAATACGCGTCATTACTAACCTGATTATAACTATAAATGCCCGCCTGAAGCTGAAGTGGGCTCCGGGGACGGGGCTATTATTGCAGGAATACCCGTCCTGAACGGTAGCTGACGTGGCAGGTTGTCTGGCGTGTTTTCGAAACGTTGCTCACTGCAGAGAGGTAGGTAAAACGTCAATTGCAGGAGGCAGCTTCAGCCGTATGAGCTTATGTTTATCGGTTAATCAGGGTTAAATCTTTAATCACGTCGTGTTTACTCATCAGCGGGCGCTTTAAACGGTCCGATCCTGTCTGACTGGGTAGATGCCTGCCCATGGGCAACCTTGACGATATTTATGCTGTTCAGGCAATCAGAATTAGTGGCTCAATGAGGCAGCATAAATGTCAGGCGTTCATGTGCAGGCAATACAGGCCCCCTCATTATTCTTTAATTTTGCTACTCATAAGCATTGCGCTGTCAGCGATATACTTTTCAGTGCGCCTGATAATCCCTGAGCGCATTTGAGAGATGCCTTTCTGCTTACCCGCATAAAAATCCTTTTACCACAAAGTGATAAAACTAAAAGCCCCGAAAGAAATCTTCCGGCATGCATGCCTTATCCCCCTTTGTTTAGCTTTTGCAGAGCAGATTAAAAAAACGTCATCGCATTCCTTCCGCTTAATGTTTCCTTAAGAATATTCTTATAGCCTCACTGTTGTATTAGCCCATGTTGGGCTGTTCCGGAGTCTCACCCATGCAAAATAACAACACAGCTTCTTATTCTCTGAGTAAAGTACCGGCCGTTACCGCGGCTTTCTGGTTAACCAAAATTGCTGCTACTACCCTGGGTGAAACCGGCGGTGATGCGGTGACCATGTCGATGAATCTGGGTTACCTGACCGGAACGCTGATTTTCGCCATCATTTTTCTGATCGCGGTGGTGGTGCAGATTAATCGCCACAGCTTTAATAAATGGATTTACTGGTTCACTGTGGTAGCGACAACCACGGTCGGCACAACGATGGCAGATTTTGCCGATCGCTCCCTTAATATTGGTTATCTGGGCGGTACCCTACTGCTGAGTACGCTGCTGATCCTCTCGCTCCTCCTGTGGAAAATCACCTGTGGCACGGTCGCGGTCAGCTCCGTCAACAACGCGGTCACGGAGAGTTTTTACTGGGTCACGATTATGTTTTCGCAGACGCTGGGCACGGCATTAGGTGACTGGACGGCAGACACTGAAGGTCTGGGCTACGATGGCGGGATACTGTTGTTTGTTGGCGCGCTGGCGATCATCTGGGCGGCCAGCCGCTTTACGTCACTTTCACGCACGGCACTCTTCTGGGCGGCCTTTATCCTGACCCGTCCGCTGGGTGCCGTCGTCGGCGATTTCCTGGATAAACCCCTTGCTGCAGGTGGCCTGGCGCTGAGTCGATACGGTGCCTCGCTGACGCTGGCACTGATCATTATCGCTTTTCTGGTGGTGCTGCCACAGCGTCCGGCAATGAAAACCGTCGCTGCAAATTAAAAAGCGTCACCGGCAGATTTACCGGCAACGCTCACATTAAAATGCATCAGGGCCGCCAGTAATGGCGGCTTTTTTATTTTCTGAAGCGTTGGCGTCCACAGACAGTGAAATCAGACTGAGCGTTCAAGAGAGATGTTATGACCATCGGATGCGGCGGAGAGCACTGGCAGACTCTCTGCAGGCCCCTGCATCTTCACCCGAAAGGCTGTATTACTGGCATCAAGAAAAACGGTTCTCAGATGACGATTACAGATAAACCATATTTCATCGCGGTCATTTGAAAGGATGTAGTAAGCATCTGAAGTTTCAGACGGGTTAAAACAGCCCAGCGCGCGATAAGCCGTCTGGGGCGTAAAACCACTTGAAAGCGGCAGCGGCCTGGGGCCATGCGCTAACTCCTCAATCCGAAGGTAAAGTCCCTGCTCAAGCCACAGCATAATGTCACTCCCTGAAGCCAATAAAATCGGGCTGAATGTATCGGCGGCCTACCGCGAATCAGAATGCACGTCACGACAGCATCAGATAGTCGGGTAATTTGTCCGACATTCAGAATAATTATCCTGATCTGAGCATAGCAGCGGTGCGTTCTTATGCTTTTTTATCTTCAGGAATTGGCATACTACTCAAGCCGGCTGGCGATCAGTCGCAGCTGTTCGGCAATCTGCTTTAAATCCCGCTGCTGCTGCCCGGCGCTACCAGTTGAACTGCGCACCACCAGTTTTGCGGGCAGAATCGATGAAGAACGCTGCTCATCCTGCTCACTGGCTAACAACAGTCGTGCAACCGCCTCTTTGCCCTGCAAATCCAGATCCAGTGAGACCGTCGTGAGCGCCGGATAGAAGAAGGCGCTTTCATAAGTGTCGTCGTAGCCAATCACTGAGATTTGCCCCGGCACCGCCACGCCGCGCTGATGCAGCGCGCTCAGCACACCCAGTGCCATCTGGTCATTGCCCACCAGTAGCGCGCTGAATTCCGGCGCTTCCCGCAGCAGTTGCAGCACGCCGTTATAACCACTCTGCGCATCCCAGTTACCGTGGCTGACGCTGACCGGCTTCAGACGATAACTCTCCAGCGTATCCAGCCAGCTCTTTAACCGCAGATTCGCGGAGACCGACTGCTCTGGCCCGGCCAGCAGCGCGAATTCACGGTGCCCCTGCTCATAGAGATATTTAACGCTGGCGCGGGTCCCGTCAGCCGGGTTAAACGAAACGTTAAACACTGAACTGTATGGATCGACATCCAGGAACAGGCAAAGAATGTCTTCATTCTCCTGCACGATCTTCTCGGCATCGATACTCTCCAGCGGGACGTTAATAATCATCTTATCCACCCGCTGCGACTTCAGCTCATTGATACAATTCTGCAGACTTTGATTGACGTTCTCATCAATCATGGCGATCAGCACCTGATAGTCCGCTGCATTGGCATAACGTTTAACCGCTGCAGCGACCTGTGATGGCGCATGCAAAGCCAGTGAAGTGGTCACCAGGCCCAGCGTCGTACTCTGCTTACCCACCAGCTGTTGCGCCAGTCGGTTAGGCACGTAACGCAGCGTCTCAATTGACTGCTCCACCTTGCGCCGCGTTGATTCCGAGACGTTTGCCGACTTATTCAAAACCCGCGAAACCGTCTGATACGACACGCCAGCATGACGGGCGACATCCTCTAAGGTGGCATTTTTTGATTTCATAATTCGCATCCCTGATAACCGATAATGGAATGGTATCACAGCCGCTGTGCCAGCCAGACAGCCGCAGTCACATTGCGTGATAAAAAAGTAAAAGTAATACCTTCACATAGTAATATTTGGTGATCTGATTCACTAATCCTTACAAATACCGCCATTTTATTAGCACTGCATCACACATTATCGCGATTTTGTTTGTCACCAACCTGACATAAAGCGTTTACTGCCGCTGTCATGTGAACGTATTACAAATAAAATTGAGGATAACATGGAAACAAGGTTACGTACTGCTGCTGTGGCGCTTGCTGCGGCCCTGACTTCCCCGACGCTCTATGCGGCTATCGACAACATTGATTTCCATGGCTATCTGCGTGGTGGCGTGGGTGTATCACAGGATGGCGGTATCGAAGAGTTTCAGAAAAACAAAGTAGGTCGTCTCGGCAACGAAGCTGATACGTATGGCGAGGTTGAGCTGGGCAGCGAGGTCTACAAAAAGGATGATGTCAGTTTCTACGTCGATACCATGGTCAGCATGTTCTCCGACGGCTCTAACGATAACGAAACCACCCTCGGCGACGATGCGCAGTTTGGTTTACGTCAGTTGAACCTGCAGATAAAAGGGCTGGTGCCGGGTGACAAGGATGCCGTGATCTGGGGCGGTAAACGCTATTACCAGCGTCACGATCTGCATATCATTGATACTAAATACTGGAATATCTCCGGCTCGGGTGCCGGTATCGAAAACTATACGCTGGGTCCGGGCGCTATCTCGTTTGCGTGGATTCGTGGCGATGCCAATGACGTAGATTACCGCGTCGATGGCGATAACGACGTGAACATCAATTACCTCGATCTGCGCTATGCCGGCTGGAAACCCTGGAGCGGTGCCTGGACTGAGTTTGGTATTGATTACGCGATGCCGAACACCACCAAAAAACAGAAAGAATATGGTGGCCTGTATGACGCAGATAACGGCGTAATGGTCACCAGTGAAATCAGTCAGGACGTGTGGGGCGGCTATCAGAAACTGGTGTTCCAGTATGCCAATAAAGGCCTGGCGCAGAACATGATTTCGCAGGGCGGTGGCTGGTATGACATGTGGAACGATACTCAAAACGCCACCGGCTACCGCGTCATCAACACCGGCCTGCTGCCGATTACCGACAAGTTCTCACTGAATCAGGTCTTTACCTGGGGTTCAGCGGATGATGTGACCGCGCAGACCAGCAAAAGTACCCTGCTGTCGCTGGTGGGTCGTGGACAGTATCAGTTCACCCAGTATGTCCGTGGCATTGGGGAAGTCGGCAGCTTCTGGCAGAAAGATGAGAACAAAGTGGGCAGCGACTACAAACAGGCGGGTCAGAAATATACGCTGGCGCTGGGCTTGGCAGCCGGTCCCGAATTTATGTCACGTCCGGAACTGCGTCTGTTTGCTTCTTACCTGAATGACTCAGAAGACGGGCACAGCTTTAAAGACAATACCAGTAACAACACCTGGAACTTCGGCGTACAGGTCGAAGCCTGGTGGTAACCGCGCAGTCTCCTCATTGTGATCATTGTTAAGCTCTTATGCAGGGGCTTATTTGGATAACCGGCGACGGTTATCCATTTTTTTTACTTCATATTTTTACAGTAGCTTTTTATTCTGGCTGAAAGAAACGGGCTTCCAGCAGCTGACGCAACTGGTCGGATTGCTTACCAAAGATCGCATGAACCTCATGCCCCAGAATCACCACACCAATCGCCCCCGCCTTCTGCAATCCTGCCGTATCGACAGCCTTCAGCGACGACACCTTCACACGTAGCCGCGTCAGACAGGCGTCCACCTGCTGAATATTTTCACGTCCGCCAAAGCAGTTCACCAGACGCTCCAGCAGCTCGCTGTCTACTTCAAGCTCTTCCACTGTCAGCGGCTGCCGACTGAAATATTGCTTAAATGATTTCAGACTCACCATGTTGTTCTCCTTCAGATAATAAAAAGGCGGGCTGCTGCCCGCCACTCACGACTGATAAACGAAAACGAGGGGATCATGCCCGGGACCGCTTACAGAATATACACGCTTCCTGCCTCTATCCTGCAATTGGCCTCTAAAAACCTGCTCCCAGTCAACAAGGCCGGACCGATCTTTCTACAGACAATGCTCATGCGTAAAAGCGATGGGGCAGATGCACCCTCGACCTGAATAGTCCTACTCTACTGGCCCACTCAGCACCCGACATCCCCACGGCCCCAGCGCGAGCGATTCCCCCACATCTTTGCCATCGATTAAATCCCTCAGCCCGGCAGGCAACGACACCTGCTGCCCCTGCGCCGTAAAGTTCTGAACAAACAGAAACGCCTGCTCACCATCAGTACGGCGCTGAACCACCACGCCAGGCGGCATATCACTTGCCAGCGCACGCGGTAATCCAAGCTGCTTAATCAGCGCACCATAAAAATCCCGATGGAAAGACAGATCATTACGCGACGCGATATACCAGGCCTTTCCCTGACCAACCCGATTCACTGTCACCGCCGGGGTACCGGCATAAAAATCACTCTCGTAACTGGCCAGCGCCGTCGCGCCCTCCAGATGAATATGCTCACAAAGCTCCCGCGCCTGATATGGCCCGCTCAGCCCCAGCTCATTGCCGCGAACCCCACGCACGCCGTTCAACTCCTCGTCAGTCAGACTATCGATCTCTTCTGACCAGATGCCGAGCAGCGGCCGCAATGGACCCGGGAAGCCACCGAGGTAACAAAGATCGCTCTCATTTACGATGCCGCTCCAGTAGCTGGCCACGAAATGCCCGCCCCGCTCAACATGCTCTTCTGCACGCGCCGCGAAACCGTCGCGCACCATATACAGCATCGGCGCAATCACCAGATCGTAACCACTGAAATCGCTGTCGCCATTAATCACATCTACCGCAACGCCCTGCTCCCAGAACGCCCGATAATGCTCGTTCACCGTGCGCTCATAATGCAGACCGAGATTGCGCGGACCCTGCGCGTTATCCATCGCCCAGCGACTCTCCCAGTCGAAAATAATCGCCACACGCGCCTCAACCCGACTGCCCATCACCGGCGTCATCGCGGCCAGCATCCGGCCCAGCTCACTGACTTCGCGACCGGTGCGCGTATCCAGATGGCCGACATGATCGACGACTGCACCGTGAAACTTCTCGACTGAACCCCGGCTCTTGCGCCACTGGAAATACTGCACCGCGTCCGCACCATGCGCCACCGCCTGTAACGACGACAGAATATGCATTCCCGGCTTCTTTAACTTACTGGTCGGCTGCCAGTTCGTCGCGCCTGGCGTCGACTCCATCAGCACAAACGGCTTGCCCTGCTTCAGGGTGCGCATCAAATCGTGGTACATCGCCGTATAACAGGCGAGCGTGCTCTCATCCTTCTCGTTGTGCCACATCGGATAGCTATCCCACGAGATAAAATCGAGCGCCGGTGCCAGCTTCCAGTAATCGTAGTCGTAGAAATACTCCATAAAATTGGTGGTAGCAGGCAGATCGGGATTGGCCTGCTTCAGCGGTTTAATCTCCTCACGACAGAAGTCAGTCACCTGATCGGTCATAAACCGCCGCCAGTCCAGATTCAGGCCATGAATCGACATCTCACCCTGTGGCGCTGGTGATACAATCTGTGACCAGTCGCTGTAAGTGTGACTCCAGAAATCGCTCCACCAGGCGAGATTCAGCTTCTCAAGCGTCTCATAGCGGCGTTGCAACCAGCCACGAAACGCCTGCTGACAACGATCGCAGTGACACTCGCCGCCATACTCATTGGAAATATGCCAGCCAATTACCGCCGGATGATGCGCATAACGCGCCGCCAGCCTGCTGTTCATCGCCTGTACTTTCTGGCGATAGATCGGCGAGGTCATGCAGTGGTTATGACGGCCGCCGTGCAGAGCCGGCACGCGATCGCGTCCCACCCGCAACACCTCCGGATACGCCTGCGACATCCAGGCCGGACGTGCCCCGCTTGGGGTAGCCAGAAACACAGAAATCCCCTGAAGCCACAGCGTGTCGATCACCTCATCCAGCCAGCCAAACTCATAGCGCCCCTCTTCCGGCTCCAGCTTTGCCCAGCTGAAAATACCCACCGACATAACGTTACAGTTCGCCTGCTTCATCATTGCCACGTCATCTTCAATAATGCCCGACTGGTGCGCCCACTGTTCCGGATTGTAGTCAGCACCATGCAGCAGCCGGTTAACCCGGGCGCTGAGCGGGGGAAATTTATTCATACCTGTTCCTCAGAGGAAGACATCAGCGTTAGCGCTAATAGTTAATGAAAAACCTGCAGCGAAGGCAGTGCCTTGCCGTGACAGTCAAACAGCGCCTGGTTTTCACGGGCATTGCCCTGTTTCCATTCGTCGTGGATATATTTCATGCCTGCGGGTGTGGCCCAGGTATTACCGGGCGCGGTTATCCACGCTGGTTCCCAGTAGACTACGCCCTTGCCGCGATGGTCCGGCACCGCCAGCACGGCCTTAATCAGATCATGCAGATAAGCCGCCTGGCCCGCGACCGTGCCAGGATAGCCGCCCGCTTTCTCCTCTTTGGCCTGGAAACTGTTCTCGGCGCTGTCGCAGTTTTCCAGCGTGTAGCCGTAAGCAGCTTCCACCACCATCACGTCTTTGTTATAGCGCTGGGAGATATCATCCATGTTGGCTTTCAGGGCACTGATGGGGCCGTTCCAATAGGTGTACATCGACAGGCCAATCACATCGAACGGCACATCGCGCTTCACGATTTCGTCAAACCACCAGCGGAACGTGTCATTTTTCGTGCCCTCGGCCAGATGCAGCATGATCTTCACCTGATGGGGATCGCTGAGATTCTCGCGTAAACCGCTGATGCCCGCTTTCAGCAGACCGGCCAGCCGATCAAACTCGCCGCCATTCTGGCCCCAGCTCTTGCCTTCCGGCCAGAGCATGCCGCCATTAAGTTCGTTGCCAATCTGTACGATATCCGGCATCACACCTTCTGCTTTAAAGCGGGCGATGGTGTCACGCGTATAGTCATGCACCTGCGTTTCCAGCTGTGGAAAGGTCAGCGACTGCCAGGCTTTAGGCTTGAACTGCTTGCCGGGATCGGTCCAGAAATCGCTGTAATGAATATCCAGCAGCAACTTGAGTCCCGCCGCTTTTACACGCTTCGCCAGCGCCAGTGTGGTCGCCAGATCGTTACCGCCGCCGCCGTAGGTGTGACCACTGCCGTCGGTGGGATCGACCCACAGCCGTAGCCGGATGGTGTTGATACCACTGGCTTTCAGGATGGCGATGGCATCCTGCTGCTGGTTGTCTGCGTTGTAGAATTTCGCACCCTGCTTCTCCAGTTCAGCCAGCGAAGAGATATCTGCACCCTTGATAAAATCAGCGGGCCATGGTCCGACGGAAGTGATGACAGGCTGATCGGCGGCGAGCAGCGGTGTCGCCCAGGCCAGCGCCAGGGCGAGAATCAATGTTTTTGGCGTCATGATTTATCCTTTAGTACTGCCTGAGGCCAGGCCGGAAACGAAGTATTTCTGCAGGGCCAGATAGAACACCGCCACCGGCACGGCGATCAGCACGGCACCGGCTGCATAGGTGGTGTAACTGGCACCCATTTTTTGCGACACCAGGTTATAGAGGCCAATCGGCAGCGTGAACTGCTCCGGCGTGCGCAGAATGGTGCTGGAAAGAATGAAATCGCCCAACGGCCCGGTGAAAGAGAACAATGCCACGACTGCCAGAATCGGTTTCGACAGCGGCATGATGATCTCAACAAAAATGCGGAAGTTGCCTGCACCATCCATGCGCGCCGACTCATCCAGATCTTTGGGAATCGAGTCGAGATAGCCCTTCATCAGGTACGTGTTCATCGGGATCATTCCGCCAACGTAGATCAGCACCAGCGCCAGATGGCTGTTAATCAGCCCCAGCAACTGCGACAGCACGAAAATCGCAATCAGCGCCGAAAACTGCGGGATCATCTGCAACAGCAGAAACAGCATCAGGCCGTTCTGACGTCCCTTAAACCGAAAACGAGAAAAGGCGTAGGCGGTGCAGCTGACGCTGATCAGCGTCAGCACCATGGTCAGGAAACTGATTTTCATCGAGTTCCAGTACCACGTCATATACGGCACCGTGCCGTTGAACAGGTCGCGGTAGTGCTGCAGCGACGCATTCTCCGGAATGATCGAGCTGCTGAGCAGACTGTTGCCTGCATTCAGTGATGCCCCAACCGTCCAGACCAGCGGATAGATAATGATGGTTGAGACAACCAGCACTACCAGCCAGGTCAGCGACAGGCGTATCCACCTTTCGCGTTTAATACTGCCGGAATTCGCCATAACTGTTCCCTTACGCCATCTCATCTTGTTTAAACGACCGGGTCGCGCGGAACTGCCACAGCGCCAGACCTACCACGAAAATCGATAGCAGAATGGTGATGGTGGCGGCGATAGCATATTGCGACGACGACATGGTGAGCTTGTAAATCCACGACACCAGGATATCGGTTCCTCCGGCATTCGATCCCGCCACGGCCGGACCGCCGTTGTTAAACAGATAGATGATGTTGAAATTATTAAAGTTGAAGGTGTATTGCGTGATGATGATCGGCGCAATGGCGTAGAGCACCAGCGGCAGCGTAATGGTTTTCAGCCGTGTCCAGGCGCTGGCACCATCCATAATGGCCGCCTCATAGAGGTCGTCCGGAATCGCCTGCAGCACACCGGTTGTCATCGCAAAGACAAACGGGAAGCCCAGCCAGGTCTGCATCATGATCAGCGCCGTTTTGGTCCAGAACGGATCGGTCATCCAGGCTTTAGGGGCGATGCCAAAGAAGTCGAGAATGGCGTTGTTGATCACCCCAAAGCTGTCGTTGAACATCCCTGCGAAAACCAGAATGGTGACAAAGCCCGGCACCGCCCACGGCAGGATAAAGATGGTGCGGATCAGCGGCTTAAAGCGCAGGTCTTTCTGATTCACCAGAATCGCCAGCATCACGCCCACGGTGCACTGCAGCGTCGTCGCCAGCAATGTCCAGACCACCGTCCATTGCAGCACGTCAAAGAACGTGGAGCGCCAGATCGACAGCGTAAAAATGTTGATGAAGTTTTTGAACCCCACCCAGTCCACCAGCTTCGCCGGGGGTGTGTGATAGAGGTTGTAGTTAGTGAAAGCGATGGCAAAACCAAACAGAATCGGAAACACCACCACGAACACCAGCAGAATAAAGCCCGGCGAAATCATCAGGTAGGGGAAGCCGTCGCGCAGCAGTAACTGGTACTGCTGACGCACGCTGTTAAGCTGCTGGCCCTTGTCGCGCTTAGCGCCATTGACCCACGCGTCGCGCACCGACACACCCCAGACCGCCACGCCGAAGGCGGCAATCAGCACGCTGATAATCCCCTCCGCCAGCAGGAAAATGGAGTTATCGCGCGGCACCGATTCCCCCAGCGTATACAGCCCCCAGAACCCTTCACGCAGAAAATCGTGAAAGACGCCGGTAAAGCTGCTGAGCAGAAGCAGAAAGCACAACCCTTTCGCCCACTGACGGTGGTAAAACTGGCCAAAGCCAGGCAACAGTGCCAGCAGCGCACCGGTCGTCGCATGACGACGCGGTCGCTGAGCCGTCACCAGATGTTCATCGGAAGATATCGCCACACCCTGATCCTTATCCTGTACGGTTATCCCGCGAACCGGCATTACTGGTTGCTGGCCTGCATTGCTTCAATTTGCATGGTGATCTGCTTCACTGCATTATCCAGCGCCGCTTTTGGCTCCTGCTTGCCGGAAACGCTCAGCTCCAGCGCCGCATTGGCCGGTCCCCATACTTCCTGCATCTCTGGTACACCTGGCATGGCTGACGCACGTGCCGCCTGTACCGCGACCGCATTGGCCTTCTCATCATCTTTGATAATCGGATCGTTCATCAGCGCAGTCACCGGCGGGATTTCCTGGGTTTTCTGATAACGCTCTTTCACATACTGCGGCTGGTTGATAAAGGTGAGGAACTTCTGCGCCAGCGCCTGATCTTTGCTCCAGGTCGAAACCACATAGCCTTTTACACCCAGGAAGGAGCTCATCGGCTTGCCGTTTGGCAGCAATGGCAGGGGTGCCACGCCGTAGTTGATCCCGGCGGCCTGATAGGGCTGGAACGCCCATGGCCCGTTGATCACCGCCGCCGCTTTCTTCTCGGTAAACAGCGAGTCGATGGCGTTCAGGCCGTTGTCGCCCATGATGCCGCCCGGCAGTAATCCTTCGCTGAAGAAACGCTTAAGATAAGTCACCGCCTCCACGCTGCCCGGCGTGTTAAGCCCGATATCTTTGGTGTTAATCGCGCCTTTGGCGTCTTTGCCAAAGATGTAAGACCCCATCGGTGCCATCACGCCCCAGCTGTAGTAAATCTGGTCAAACTTGGCGAGCAGGCCATACTGTTTCGCCTCACGCTGCTTCTGAGAGAAAGCGCGATACTCATCCAGGGTTTTCAGCGGCGCGGGTAGCAGATCTTTGTTGTAAATCAGCACCAGCGTTTCAACCGCCTTGGGGACGCCGTAGACCACGTCGTTCTGTTTAAAAGCCGCCATCGCCGACGGGGTGTAGGCGTTCTGTTGTGCCGCGTCGATTTTCAGTGGTGCCAGCAAGCCCTGCACAACTGCACTGCCAAGCTGGTCGTTGGGGATGACCAGCACATCCGGGCCAATTCCCGCCGGACCATCCAGGCGCAGCTTTTCGATCTGCTGTGCAAACGGCATCTCCTGTACTTTCACTTCAACGCCGAACTGTTTCTGAAAATCGGCGATCGCCGTTTTGATGCCGTCTGATTTTTTAATGTCTTCCCAGACGGTAAGTTGCTGAGCGGCCCAGACGGATTGATTAAGCATCAATGCTGACAGGAGTAGCGTAACGCTGATTTTAATTTTCATAGCTGGCCTCGTGTGAAGGTATGACATTTTTAGCTGTCATTTGCTGTTGTTCTTTTTTCAGACACACACAAAATAAGGATTTATCAGGCATGTGAAGAGTGAATAACGTATCGCATTTGAGCCATACGCTACGCGGAACAGGTGCTGCGCTCCAGCCCGTTTGCACCAATGTGTGATCGGTATTACAGAAATCAAAAACAGCGATAGGGCGCACTCCGACGGAACGTTATAGTCAACGCAGGCACCATCAGGGCTGACGTGAAAAAAGATGAACTGTTATACGTCATACATTTTAGCCGCCAAATTTCCTGCCGTGAGGATTAGCATGTCCAGTATCAGATTGAGAAACGTCACCAAACGCTTTGGTAAAACAGAAACACTTAAAAATATTGCGCTTGATATTGAGGCCGGTGAATTCGCGGTTTTCGTTGGTCCGTCAGGCTGCGGTAAATCCACGCTGCTGCGGTTGATTGCCGGTCTGGAAGAGATCAGTGAAGGCGAGATTTTGATTGGTGATGAGGTGATGAATGATGTCGCGCCATCGCACCGTGGCGTGGCGATGGTGTTCCAGAGTTATGCGCTTTATCCTCATATGACAGTGGCGGAGAATATCGGCTATGGCCTGAAGGTGAACGGTCTGCCAAAGGCGCAGATTCAGCATCAGGTGGAGATGGTGGCGAAGACACTACAGCTGGGGCAACTGCTGGATCGTAAACCTAAACAGCTTTCCGGTGGGCAGCGTCAGCGTGTTGCGATTGGCCGCGCGATTGTCCGTAATCCTCGGGTATTTATGTTTGATGAGCCGCTGTCGAACCTGGATGCAGAGCTGCGTGTCGATATGCGGCTGCACATTGCTAAGCTGCATCAGGAGCTGAAAACCACCATGGTTTATGTCACGCACGATCAGACGGAAGCGATGACGCTGGCCGATAAGATTGTGGTGATGAACTATGGCAAGGTGGAACAGGTCGGCTCTCCGATGGAACTCTACTACAATCCGATCAACCGCTTTGTCGCGGGTTTTATCGGCTCACCTAAGATGAACTTCCTGCCCGCGCGCGTGGAGCAGTTTGGTCCAGCGGGTCTGATCGCCGTGATCAACGATGGCGAACACCGGCTGCACCTCCACTCACCCATCCGCCCGTTGCAGCCAGGAGATGAAATCACCCTGGGTATCCGGCCGGAGCAGTTGCAGATAAATGGCGATGCACCACTGAATATCGACTTCCACTGTGAGGTGGTTGAGCGACTCGGCAACAATACGTATCTGTTTGGTCAGAGCCACGGCCACGACGGCTTCAAGATGCTGCTGCCTGGCGATGTGCATTTCCGTCCTTATCAGACGCTGCGCCCCACCTTCCATCCACACCATTGCATGGTGTTTGATGCCGACGGCGCACGTATCAGCGCGGATATCGAGATGCCGCAGGTGCGCGCGGCATGAAGTGAGTGTCTGGGGGGAGGTATCGAGAGGCCGGAAACGGCCTTTTATGTTTCCAGGCCTTGAAAAAGATTGGGTGCAGAGAAGGCATTACCGGCTGAGCAAACACATGGACACACCCGCAATCCCTTCTCTCACTGACCCGCTATCCCGGCTTATTTACCCAGAATGTTGTTAACCGCTTTCAGGTGGCCAGCTTTATCTTTGTGATTTGAAACCACCTGAATAACGGTGAATTTCTTGTTGGCAGCCGCCAGCAGCGTCGCCTGTTGCACATCATTGCCACCCATTTTGTCGGTGGCTTCAATATGATAGACCGGCAGACCATTGGCATTCTCAGTTTTCTCACTGATCACCGTATAAGTAGGTGAAGCCTGCTTCTGCTTGTCTTTAATAGACTTCCCGCCTTCAAGAAAATCGGCGTCACTGCCACCGCGTGCAATCACCGGGATCTCTTCCTCGCCAATGATCAATACGCGTTTTTCCTGCTTGTTCACATACATGGTGCCTGGTCCGCCGCCCGGAACAGGCTGCTTTTCATAGCCCTGCAGTTTGAATGTCTGTTTGCCATCCAGCAAAGAGATGGTCTGAGTCTGCGTGTTTGCAGCCTGTGTTGTTTTCGCTTCGGCTGCTGATGCGATCATCGGGGTGCTGCCAAGGGCAGCCGTCAGGCAGAGCGCACCCATAATGTTTAATGATTGACGTAATTTCACCGTGAACTCCTTCGTGTAGTGGCTATTTCCATTTCACTGACACCGAATCGGGTGTCGGCGAGGCAGAGGCATTATCGGGTCAGGTCGTAAATACAGATCCCTGAACCGAGCAGTAACAAAATTATCGGCCAGTAAAGAACGGGAATAAAAAAGAAGTTGTGGGTTTTTTCGGGGGCCATCATCGGCTCACTTTTGGTCGCCGTTGCGATGGAGTCCAGCCATTTTTCCTGCCGGAGCGCCCAGATGAAGACCGCACAAAAGAGGGCGGCAACGATAAGCGTTGCGCCTGTCGCCCATAAATGCGCGACAAAAAAACCATCGTAGTAATAAAAATCCAGCACCCATTTACACAGCAGATAAGCAGCACAAATTAATAGCGCGACAAAAAACCCGACTCCGCTCCAGGCGATCATTTTTATATCCTTTACAGGGGGTGAAGACCGAGAAATTATTTTCTGAAAATTAACATATTTTTATCATTGTGGCGATATTTTCTTTGGTGCTAATATTCTCTCTGCCCCGCTCAGGGCGTTTCGGCCTCATTCATTATAAAAGGCCTGATGCCGCCAGGGTTATTTTCAGAGGTTGTTGCTCATCCCGAATCCAGTGTGCCGTTAATAGTGCACGCCGGGTGCGGCAGCGCCGTTCGTTGCATTGCGATATTATTTTAGTGTGAATGAATCACGGCTGTGATATCGCTTTTTTTGACATTCACATTGGCTGTTTTGGTGGAAGAAATTTATGCCGTTTTCATCCAGATGAAACAGTAAGGTGATCGGCATATTATGTGTAAAGCATGGAGGTTCACATGGAACAACTCACTGAAAATAATGGCAAAGAGAACAGAACTAAAGAATATAGTGCGAAGTGGCAAGCCCGCTTTGATTTTTTTGACCGTTATGGTGCTCCCAGTACACCCGGCTTCAGACAGGCGTTGAAGCACCTGCCTTTCAGGCAGAAATTGAGAGTGAACATGAATTTAATTGCCTTCCTTTTCGGTCCGATTTATCTGTTTGTACTCGGCCTGTGGAAGAAGAACATCATGCTGATTTTAATTATGATGGCTGTTTATACTATTTTGATCATCGCCTTAGCGATAGCAGGTATGGAGTTCCCACGGTATCTTCAGGTCGGTCTGGGCTATGGCTTTAATGCACTGTACGGCATGAGTACGAATTACAATTATTACCTCAAAGAGAAAAAAGGCGATAACGGCTGGAATCCCTTTAAAGGTATGCGCTGGTAATTTTTTCAGCGCAACTGGAAAAATATAAAATCTGGTATACCGTCAGTAGTCAGGCAGCTTTTAAACCTCATGTCGGAGGCTGACCAAAATAAATAATGTATATTAACTCAAATTATTGCTGTCGCGCGCAACAAGAGGGACCGGTCAGGAGAATAACCTGCTGGCAACCTGATAAGCCCATTAACTCTTTCTCTGTGCTTTTTAAGAACAGGCGCTGACTGGCTCATAGCAGTTTGCATCAATTATCATATCGCTGAAGCTCGCAAACACCCCCGGGAAATATAATCGGGTCAAGGTCATTCTTTTAGGAATTTCCTGAAAAGCAGCTTCCCCTTTCACTGACATACAGGATGTTATTATTTTGAAATCATTAACGGAATTGAAGAAGGGTTATCTGAAGGTATTTCTCTGGCTGCTGTTCACACTGTTTCTCGTTCCCGTTATTACTCTGGTTTTTGCTGAATACGGCAATGCGCAACTCGACCAGCAGTACACCCAGTTCTTCATGAACGATGCGCAGGAGCAACGTCAGGATACCGGCAAACTGCAGACATTTTTGCAGCAGAACCCGCCGTCCAGCGTCTGCGGTCCGGTCGATGAAAATCTGCAGGATTACAAAAATGCCGTCTGCGCACCGCAATCCGAGCTGTGGCAGTTCTACATGATGGATAAGGTGGCAATCTGGACGCTGATCGGCAGCGGCGTTGTCCTGCTGATGGTATTGCTGTTCAGCGCCCTCGCCTTTAAAAGCCGCCGGGGACAGGTCATCAGCCTGGCTTTGGCGCGCAAATTCCTGATGCTGGCCTGTTCACTGGAAGTCATGGTGCAGGGCGGCATGCTGGTCTGGCTCTCATTCTGGGGTACCGCGTTCTTTACGCAAACCTACTATCCAAAGCTGGTGATGGCAGTAGGCCTGCTGGTGCTGGCCGGCATGTATTACATGATCAAAGGCATCTTCAAAAAGCTTCCGCCGGAAGAGAGCATCGAAGGTGAAGTGGTGACACGTGAAGCCGCTCCGGCACTCTGGTCACAGATTGATATGCTGGCCGCCAGAGTAGGCACCACGCCACCCGATCATATCGTTGCGGGCATCGATACCAACTTTTACGTGACGGAAGCCCCGCTGAGCGTAAATGGGCATCCGCTCACCGGTCGTAAACTCTATGTCAGTATTCCGCTGCTGCGTCAGCTCACCGTTGCGCAGGCTGATGGGGTGATGGTCCATGAGCTGACACATCTTCATGAAGGCGACACCGCTTCCGGCGCACTGCTGGGGCCAAAGCTGCATCGCTTTGACCTCTACATGCAGCTGATGGGTCAGAATCTGGCAACACTGATCGTCTATTATCCACTCTATCTCTATCGCATGTTGTTTGAGCTGGCGTGGCAGCGCAACAGCCGTGAACGTGAGTTTGTGGCGGATCGCAATGCGTCAACGCTGGTCTCCCCCGCCGCGATTATCGAATCGCTGATCAAAGTATCGGCCTATGCCAGTTACCGCAGTGAAGTTGAGCGAAACTTCTTTAATAACCGGACGCTGCATGAAAATGAACTGGGGATCAGTAAAGCAATTGCTGCCGGTCTGCCTGAGCATGTCGCCTCTCCGGACTTTATCAGTATTGTCCGCGAACAGAATGTGCCGCATCCGTTTGATTCACACCCGCCGTTGACCGAAAGGATGCGCAACGTCGGATACAACATCGACGAAGCCGACTATGCATCGGTCGCCGCCGATTCCCCGGCCCAGAGCTGGGTTGATCTGATGCCGGTTGCCAACGAGATCGAACAGCAGTTGTGGCAGAAGTATGAGCGCGACTTCTCTTCCGTGCATGAGGAGAGCCTGGCCTGGCGTTATCAGCCTGAAGGTGAAATGGAAACCGCGCTGGTACTGAAGCATTTCCCCAATGCGCCTTACACGCTGAAAGATGGCTCGCAGATCGTCATCACCTGGCAGGGGATCGTGTCACCGAAAACCGGCGAACTGCTGGATTGGGATAACGTTAAAAACATCAACGTCATTCGTAATTTCGGCCGGGATAAGCTCTACGTGCAGCATGAGCAGCCGAACGCTAAAGGTAAAAAGCGTAGTGAGATCCCCTTACCGGGCCTGAAGAAAGAGATTGACGCTTTTAAAAATACCCTTGGCCTTTACTGGCATCGCCATCAAACAGTCAGGGCGTTACTGAAAGAAGAATCGGCCGAAGCGTCGCAAAGCGCATAAGCCGTTTATCATCGGCTCCCTTATCGCCGCTGATAAGGGAGTCAATGCGAACATCCCTTTCCAGTCTGTCTTTCTGACCACCTAAATAAAGGAACGATTGTGTTTAAAAGAGCAAGCAGGGCTGTATTACCCGGGATGCTGGTGACCGCGCTCGTACTGCCTCTGGCCGCATGCGATAACAGTGACAAAGCGGATGCAAAACCGGCTCCGCAAAGCCAGCCTCAGGCCGTTGCACAGGACAGTACCGCGCAACTCACCACAAAATTAAATGCCTACGTGGGATGCTTTAACACCGCCGATGGATCGGTTCGCGACAGTGCCCTGCGCTATGTGAGCTGGATTGCGAATGTTGAAAAGGGACCCACCGGCAAAGAGCGCAGCGTGAACGTGCTGGGGGATGTCACACCTTACGAACTGGAAAAATGTACTAAAGCTATCAATGAGTCATCAAAGGCCAGCCCCAGCATGCCGGCGCTGGACGCGGCAGCCACCCAGTATCTGGCGGATTTAACGACGCTGCAGCCACTGGTTTCTGAGGCTCACCTTTACTACAGTCAGGAAGATTATAAAGATGATGGCTTCGCGAAAGGCAAACAGATGCATCAGCCGCTCATGAAGGCGTTTGACCGCTTCATGAAAGCCAGCGACCAGTTTGGTGCCGAAGTTGAAAAAGAGAACAATGCGCTCACTTCCGCGCAGCTGGTTGAGATTGAAAAGTCGGAGGGCCGCCATAGCCGCTACTACCGTCTGGCGTTAGTTACCCAGGCTAAACAGCTGGCGACAGAGCTTACCGTACCCGCGCCCGATGTGGCTGAGGTGACAAAAGCGATAGAGGCTTACAGTGCGCTGCTGGCTGACGCAGGAAAAGCAACAGCCAGCGAAGCGGGCAAGCCATTAACCTGGTCCATCTTCCAGGAAAATGCCGGAACCTTCCTGAAAGACTGCAAAGATCGCATGCGTCGGGTCCGCGATAAAACACCTTACAGCACGGGAGATCAGATGCTGCTGAAAGGAAGTGGCAGTTCGGGTTGGATGGTATCGGGCTCTCCGATGCGCGTTTTAAAATCTTATAACGAACTGGTCGAGGCCAGTAACCGCATGTAAGCCGACAGCCCGCCCCACAGGTTCCGGGGCGGGCGGGTGAAGCCCGAAAAGCGCCCATCGTGTTTTTTGACCGTCAATTTTATCCTGAGAGGAGTGAGCGTGCAGGCAAACGTCGGCGATATCTACAGCGTGTTTTCACCGCAGTTGCAGCAGTACGTCGCCTGCCAGGTCACACACCTCCGGCAGCCCACGAATTCTAAAGACAAACTTCTGGCAGCCATACTCCAGCTCGACTGGGCGGGTGATCATCTGCCTGACAGAGCGGAAGCCAGCCGTATGCAGCCTTTGCGTTGCAGCTACTATTTTCTCAAAGAGCGTCTCGATCAGGGTTATGTTCCTGCCAGCGTGCCACCGGGGCATGTGTTAATTGCTAACCTGCCCCCACTGAAAGAGAACGAAGTCAGCACCTATAAATTCGGCTGGGACGTGGGAGACAGCCTGGTTCGTCAGCGCAGCTGGGAGAAGATCGATCCGGTCAGACGTGCACAGTTTAAAGCCGCCTCGGGCGCGCGCAACGTCATGGTTGGCGGTCAGACACTGCGCGAGAATACCACCCGTATTAATGACAGCGTCCTGCAAAGCCTGACTGACCTCTCAGAGCTGGATCGGCTGCCTTGCCTGATGACCCTCGAAACCTCGCAGGGCACGCCCGAGCTGATGGCCTATATCCAGCAACATCCCTTTATTAACGAGCTGCACTGGCAGTCCGCTGTGGTCAGCGAGATCGATGTTGAAGCCACCCGCCTGTCGCGCTTTATTCTCCATCCAGAAGGCGTGAGTCGTGTGCGGCTGAATCCTGATCTCTCCCTGCTGTCACTCACCGCAATGCCCTCGTCAGGGTTTCAGGTTGATGCGCATCAGGAAGGACGTAATCTCTGCCTGCAATGCTCACAGTGTTTGCCGATACTCCAGGGTCTCGATCGGCTCGGGGCGTTGTCACTGACGGGCGTTAAAGAGATCGATCTGGCTCCTGTGGTTGAGCGTTTTCCTTGTCTGACTGAGCTGCGCATCTGGGGAAATCCTGGCCTGGTCACTCATGTGCAGCGTATTGCCGCTCTGCCACAGTTGCAGATGCTGACCTTCTCTGACATTTTTGGTTTTGCCGCGAGCGATTTCCCTTCACCAGAACAGTTGCCGAACCTCTCCAGCCTGTGGATGACCAGCGTTCCGTTCGATGTCGTCAGTTCCCTCAGAACCGCCTATAAGCGGGCGACAACACGGGGGTTGGATCTCTCATTGAGTAAAGCCCGCAAGCCGGAGTGGCTGGCTGAGAACCTGCATAATCCGTTCCGGGACTGGGATGGTCGTGAGCATATTTCAGGCACGTATGCCCGGAAAGCGGCGCTGGCTTACAAAAATCTGCGGGCTGCGACGCATAATATTGATAGCAGCATGGATGTGGCAGCCCTGTTGACCGTCGCCGTAACCGCCTACACCGAAGCCTTTAACCTCATCGACCGGCGTTCAAAGGCGATCGAGACGGTGGAGCGTGAAGAGATCTACAGTGTGCTGTTCAATGTCCTGAATCCGCTGGAACAGACGCTGGGTAAGCAAGGCGCTTCACTTGTGGATCAGCCGCGTCTTTACCAGCTTTTCGACCAGTTACGCGAGTTCTGAGCAATAACGCTTGTGCCGCCAGATCAGAATGCCGCTTACTGACCCTGCCCTGTTCGCACGCCTTTCAGCAGTGCCTGCGTCACATCAGAAGCCTTCCCGGAGGCCGAACAGACCAGCCCGAACTCACGGTGTATCGCAGGAGTTACCGGCACCACAGATAGTCCGGGAGAAGAGATATCCCGTTTTGTCACGGGTTATCAGGCCAGGCAATGATTCACCCTGATTAAACTGAGCCCTCTTTTTCAATCACCAGCACGCGGGCGATGCCGTGTGGACGGGCAACGTGCTCTGTCCCTTCACTGGCGTAAAAGATATCTCCGGCGTTGAGAACACGGCTTTTAACTTCGCCCTGTTCCTTATATTGCATTTCAACGCATCCATCCATGACAGCAAAAACTTCCTGTCCGTCGTTGATGTGACACTTATAAGGCTGATCGGTCCAGTGAAGTTTCACGCTGACATTGTCGAAGCTGGCAATATGCTGTGAGTCCCAGGCTCTTGAGCCATTAAATTCCTTGCTGCTATAAAAATTCATCTTTTTTCCATCAACAGGCGTGCTTTAGTGTCATCAATATCAGAGAGAGTGAATGGATTCTATACGTCCGCCTTCGGTTGTCCTGATCTGTCCCCGCGTTGTCCGTTTAAGGGCAGATGGTCACTTAAGGATTAATCGAATAGCGTAAAATACCGGCCAGAAATAAGATGGAATAAGCCTGTATTCATACCCATTCCTAAAGGTGTGTCATGTCATCGATGAGTCTGCAAAACCTCTATCGCTCAACAAACGAAAACACTGCCTCCATCTGGGCGGAAAATGCAGGAATCGGGGATATTAAACAGGGAAGTTATTACGATCCTGTCAGACTTGCTCTTGCCTCGGGTATACAGCCCCCTGTTTCTCTTGATGTCTCGCGTCTTATTGGTGGATTACAGCAGCTCACGAAAGATGACCCCCTTGCCGATGTTCTTCCCACGGAGGGTTTCCATTTTACCTTCCTGCCCCTGACTCTGCCGTTCATAAACGAAAACGAGCCACTGCCAGAAAAAGTGGCAGAATTGACGAAGATCTGGACCGAATTTGATGCAAAGAGAATCGTTATACGAGATCTTCGGCTGGTTGCGTTGCCCAGCCAGTTGTTGCTTGCGGGAACTCCTGACAGTACTGCAATTGCCATGCGTAAATCATTTTGCGAACAGGTTCTGAATTCGCGCTGGAAAGATGAGTTGCGAATGCGTCACACCGGCAGCCCGTTACCGGCACCCTTCTGGCACAGCACTGTTCTGCGCTATAGCGCAGATTTTTTACCCGCGCCTCTGCGTCAGTATATTTCTGAACGCCAGGCCGTTAATTTTGGCGAGGTTGCAGGAGAATTAAAACTGGCGAGGGTCAACTATAACTGGACGATGTGCTACCCGCTGACGATTTAACGGAGGCGATTTATCGCCTCCACCAGCCTGATGACGTTCAGCCAATGCCGTCTTATTTACATCATGTCACTTTTACTTGAGGAAAAATTCCAGGGAAATTTAAAAATCTGTCGAGAGCTGCCGATAACCTCAGGTATCGAAACTCTGTACGCAGGAAACAACATCCATGTCACCATCCGACATTCATAGTAATCATCAGGAAATTGGCGAAATTACGGCGCGTGCTGGCTACATCCTGCGGCAGCTTCGCGACAGTCTGCAACAGCTGGGGCTTGATAAAACCATTGCCGATGTGGCGGGAAGCATCCCAAACGCCCGTGAAAGACTGGGTTATGTCATCACAATGACCCGCGAAGCAGCAGAGGGCGTAATCAACAGCGTGGAAATCACGCAGCCTCTGCAAAGCGAGCTGGCCGAAAAAGCAGAAAAACTCACGCAACGCTGGGATGCCACTTCCGGGGAACCATTAGACAAACATCAAACTCAGGCATTAGCGGCAGATACTGCAGCTTTGCTGGAAGAAGTTCCCCGTATTACGGGTATGACACAACAGCAGTTGCACGCAATTATGATGTCGCAGGGATTCCAGGATCTCACAGGACAGATTGTGCAGGCTATGATGGCCGTGCTGAATCAGGCAGAGCAGCAGTTGATACAGGTCATCCGTGATAACACAGGCTCACATAGCAGCGCCGAGCGCAATGTGCCGTCTAAACCCGCTTCCGCATCAGAAACGCCTGCCAGTCAGGATGATGTGGATGACCTGCTGGCCAGTCTGGGCATGTAAGTCGACAGAAAGAGACTCGGCTAAAACTCACGATTAACAAGAAGAGGATTTGCGCCAGGGCAACACGTCGGCCTTAATGTGAGCAGGCATATCAGGAATGAAAGCCTGCTTTGTGCCAGAAGCGGACATTAACTACTGGCTTAGATATTTAAACTTTAAACCGCGCAGGTGTGGTGCCAAACACCCTGCGAAACAACGCAATAAAGGCACTTACATTGTCATACCCAAGCTCCAGTGCAACTGTCGTCACTTGCTTACCCGTAGCCAGAAGTTCAAGAGCCTTGAGTAACCGTATGCGCTGTCGCCATTCATTAAAGCTAAAACCGGTTTCAGCACTGAATCGACGTGTAAGTGTGCGTGATGACACTCCCGCCCAGTATGCCCATTCCTCCAGTCTCCGACCGTCGTCTGGGTTATCTGACAGCGCCTGTGCAACTCTGAAGAGCCGAATATCCTGCGGCATTGGCAGCCCAAGATTAACCTTAGGAAGAGTTCCTATTTCATCGAGGATAACGCCAGATAAGCGTTTTTGAGGCGCATTAAGCTCTGCATTCTTCCATGAGGCTGCTCGTGTTATCGCCTCACGCAGCAGATTTGTGACTGAGAGGACAGCAGGCTTATCAGGTAATTCGCCACAGGCCGCGGCAGATATATAAACACTCCATCCTGAATAGGGGCCGTGCGAGAGAAGACCATGCGGAACATTTGGAGGTATCCATACGGCATGCGTTGCCGGTACAACCCAGCGATAATTTTCGGCATCGATCGTAAGCAGCCCATGTTCAGCGCCGAGTAACTGTCCGCGAATGTGGTGGTGCCTTGATGTTTCCCTAATTGCATCAGACTTGCGAGCCGCGACAATCAAAGTGGGTCCATCTGAAGAAAGAGCCTGGGCTAATGGAATCAATGAATCAGTCATATTGGCATATTTGAGGTATTTGTTGTCTTTTATACCGTACCGAAGCCATTGAGTCGATTGTAGAGTACTCATAACTTTTACTGAGGACTGACCATGACAATGATTTCTATTACTACCGTATTGGATGAGATTATCAACAAACAGGAGATGGCACTGGAGGTGATAATCAATCGCCATTTTAGTCCCGGTTATCGGCAGCGCACTGATAACAAGTGGGAGGGCTTAGATAGCTTTGCCCGCCATGCACGTAAACTTCGGGAAATTCTGGCTTCCGGTAAAATTGAGGTGCACGACGAACTACGTAATGGGAATCTCTATGCAACCCGCCATCGTGTTCTGTTAAATAAGCGCAATGGTGAAAAAGTAGATATGGAGGTTTACATGTTTGCTGAAACAGATGATTCAGGGCGATTTATTCGTATCGAAGAAGCGACACTTATGCTTAAAGGTCTGGAAAGTGACCGTGACTTAGGTAGCGCCAGGTAATCAAGTAATAAAGATTTTAATGTCCGCTTTTCGCTCATAGCAGACTACGCATTTGCAGACCTGCTTTATGCCAGTCGCGTGATTACCTGTATACGGTAAGCGCAATAAGGCACCCGCTTTGACAACCAGGATTTCTCACGGTCAGCGTAAAGAGAGGGTGTGCGCGTTTCAACATCACTGCGCGCTTCAGCAACCGTAAACACACTGCGACTGAGCAGTGCCAGCGTTATTGGCGTGCCGCAGACCTTTTGCCCTCATCGCTGTGGGGGACCCGTGTGGCGCAGCGGGCTGACGATGATTTCCTAACACGAGGCATACATTGAGACGCATGAATGAAGACCCGTCATGCGTAACTTGCTGAGTCTGGCAGCCTTAAACGCTTCAAAGATTAGTTGGCTTCGACGTTCAGCCGGTGACGATAATGTTTCAGGACAACGAGTGTCACGATCTGACTGTAAATAAATCCGCCCACCCCTCCTGATATTACGGCGCCGACTATGCCGCCAACGTACGCTCCCACGCCAGCGAGGACTCCGCCGAGAACGAGACCACCCCAGGTCTGCCAGTGCCGGAAAGCCGATTTATACGCGCTACGCCAACGCCTTCCACGCTCCCGCCTGGATAAGTCTTTCAGTTCGGGGATACTTTTGTAGGTCCAGTAGATTTTCATGGCGGACTTCTCATTCAGATGGTTAAGCGAAGGAAAACATAAAACGCCAGCACAGGAAAGGTTCTGTCAGCATCTGCTTTTCGCTCATAGCGGACTTTAGCCTGCCGTACGTCCGCTTTGTGCCAGAAGCGTACGTTACAAATCATGAGGTACGTTGATACACAATGCTGGCCTGAAGTTATGACAAGCGATAGCGGTTGTTCTGTGTTGTCAGCAGCATTAAGGGAGGCCAGAGCGAGCTCCTCGTGTCGTTGCCATAAACGCTTGAGTAGATGTCGTGTCTTATCTGGCTTGAGGCTTTGACCCTGATTACCACAAGAAAATCATCAGTTAATTAGCCACGCCCTTGCTATAGACGCTATCCTTCACCGCTAAATTTCACCCTTCAGGAAACCCCTATGTCAGAAACAGCAATTTTGAGACGTTCCCCCTCGGTATTTTGGGGAGCGACCATCATTTGCGGCACTGTGGTTGGCGCTGGCATGTTCATCCTGCCAGTTGTGATGGCGGGAGCATGGTTTGGCTGGTCGTTACTGATACTGGCTTTCAGCTGGATCTGTATGTTGATTAGTGGCCTGATGTTTCACCGCGTGAGCCAGCATTTCCCTCTGGAAACCGGTTACGACAAAATCGTACGTGATTTATTAGGCCGCAGCTGGGCTGAAGTGAATGGCCTGAGCCTTATTTTTGTACTGGGCATTTTGACGTATGCCTATATATCAGCGATCGGACCCGTTTATGACCACTCTCTGAGCAAGCTGACCGGCAAAACGGTGTCATCTTCCGAAGCCAAAGTTATTTTAAGCGTGACGGTGGCCGCGATCGTCTGGTCAGGTACCAGCAGCATCGGCCGGATAATGTCTGTTCTGCTTGTCACAAAAATTATTTTGTTGCTGACTTTGTTTGGTGGATTATTAACCACCGTGAATGTGGACTACCTGTCAGACAGTCAAAATTCTTCGGGATCGTACTGGCCCTATATGCTCGGCATCGTGCCATTCTGCCTCGCGTCATTCGGCTATCATGGAAACATTTCCGGGCTGATTAGCTATTACAGTGGCAATCACCAGCGTGTCAAAAGATGCCTGTGCACAGGCACAGCTATGGCGCTTGTTATCTACCTCTTCTGGATAATATGCACCATGGGTAACCTTCCCCGCTCAGCCTTTCCGGAGATTGCCAGTCAGGGTGGCGACATTGCCGCGCTGATGCACGCGTTTAGTCTGCGTGGTTATACGCCCGGGATGTCACTGCTGTTCTCGACGTTCTCACATTTTGCCGTTATCTGTTCATTTGTGGGTGTCACGGCGGGCCTTGTGGACTACATCAGCGACCGCTTCGGTATTGCCACGACCCGAACAGGACGCCTCAAAGCCATAGCGATCACCTTCCTGCCGCCCTTGAGTTTATCTTTGCTTTTTCCCGCTGGGTTTGTCGCGGCAATTGGGTATGCCGGGTTACTCGCAACAATATGGGCAGTCATTGTGCCGGGGCTGCTACATCTGAAAATGAAATCCCGCCTTTCTTCCGGCTATCAAAGCAGCCAATGGGATGGGCTACAGTTGGGCATGATAATGACATTCGCAGCCCTGAATACCCTGTCATGGACACTTAGTGAATTTGATTTACTGCCTGTGTTTTGACGTCATCAGAATGCATTACTGGCATCATCAATTCGCATATAGAGTAGCCGGGGATGCTGTTTAATATGAACCCTCTGAACAGCCGGTCAGGTCGCGTGTAGTCCTCACCTGCTGCTCCTGGTATAATGATATTTTTGGCGAGGTTTACTGTATGTCTTTATCTGCCCTCATGGCGTTTGCCCTGATAATGTCTGCCGGTATCGTAACTCCCGGCCCAACCGTACTGCTGGCTCTCAATAATGCGGCTCGTTTTGGCATCAGGCGGGCCTGCTGGGGCATTATTGGCGCTGCAGCAGCGGATATCCTTCTGGTTGCGCTGGTCGGACTGGGGCTTGGTGTTGTTTTAGCGGCTTCGGAAACGCTTTTTGTCACTCTGAAGTGGGTCGGTGCTGCATGGCTTGCTTATATCGGCCTGCGGATGTTGCTTTCTTCGGAAACGGCTTTGCCAGACGGTTCGGAAGCCACGGCTCCGACGCGAAGACTGCTTTTTTTTAAAAGCTTTTTTGTCGCTATGAGCAACCCTAAATATTACATCTTCATGACTGCACTGCTTCCTCAGTTCGTCAGTACGGCACAGCCAGCGTTGCCGCAGTATGCAAGCCTGGCGGCAGTGATCGTTTCAATTGATGTGGCAGTAATGTTGGGTTATGCCATGCTGGGTAAGAAATCCCTTCATCTTCTGAAAGCCCGTGGCATCAGATGGATGAACCGCATCAGCGGGTCGTTTCTGTTAGTCCTCGCCGGGTCTGTTGCTTTGTATCGTAAAAGCGGCACCTAAGCTTCTGTCGAGATAAAAGCCGCCATCAGGCGGCTTTTTCGCCCTGTGTCGGCTTACCACTTTTAGCGCAGATAACCCTGCGTGTCTGTCAGCGGTTTGCCAGAAGCTGATGTGGTAAACGCGGTCAGATCTGATGCGAGCTTTGCACATCAACAATTCGGTTTCTGTTTAATTAAAGAGCACACTTCCGGGACCAGACCAGTCAATGTGCTATTAAACCGACTAGCGCAATAATGATCGTTAAAGGCGCGAGGAGGCATCCAGCCGGACCTGCAGACGGCTTATGTTTTCAGTTATCTCAGCGGTTCTGTCCGCCAGTTCGCGAATTTCACTGGCAATGACGGAAAAGCCCCGCCCCTGTACCCCTGCTCTTGCGGCTTCAATGCTGGCGTTCAATGAGATGAGTTTGATTTGAGCAGCGATATTTGCATTTTCGGAGACCAAATCAGCAATTTCACTGACAGAGGCCGCAGCCTCATGCCTTCGCTGACGTTCATGCTCAGCCTGGGCTTCCCGGTCTTTCAGTGTCTGGATATCAATCAGGGCCCCGACCGCCCGCAAAGGTACGCCGTCTTTGTCGCGTCGGGTCTGACCGCGGGCCCGGAACCATCGATAATTGCCGTTTTTGAGTTTGACGCGGTAGTCAACGTCATAACCTGTTGCGCCTGAATGATCGTTAAGGTGTTTTATAAAGGCATCCAGCGTGTGATGGCTGTCGTCCGGGTGTAAACGCGAAGCCCAGCTGTCTATCACGTCAGGAAACTCTTCAACAGTTTCGAATCCGAGCAGTTTCCTGAACTGTGGAGACCACCAGAACACATTTTTCGGATGTAAAGGGTCACCATTAATAATCTGAAGATCCCATAGGCCGTCATTCAGCATTTCACGTGACAGGTTGAAACGGGTCATGGCAATGTCGTATTCACTTTCGTGCGCAACATCATCGTTAATGTTCAGCAACATTCCACTCAGTCTTTGACTCTGGCTGTTCGGGCTGCGCTCACGTTTTACAGCCACCTGAAACCACTCATAACTTCCGCCCGCGGTCTTAAAACGGCATCTTTGCTTTACGTCGGGAGAAACAGTGGCCTGCGTGTTTCGTAAAAGATGCCTGAAATGGCTTTTATCTTCTTCATGAACAAGGGAACAGAGCGCTGAGAGCGTCGTGGTATTACTGCTTCCACGTGACAAACCTAACGACGCTGCCGATGAAATCCATAGCGGCGTGCTCTCGTTAATGTCTTTACCCTCACATATCCATAACACTTCTGGCAGCAGGGCCAAAAAGCTGTCCAGACGTTCGGGTAGCTGACTACGTGGCTGGAACTCTTCAATTAACACTTCAGGCACTGTGGATGAAATGACCTCTGCGGCGGAGGGTGATTTTTTGAATAATTTACCTAACATGACGGCTCCCGGTGAGAAAAAATAAATAACAGTCATGTTATCGGCCATATCACAGCTTATATAAGCGAGATAAATCGTTAAATTTTCTATTGTTTGTTTTAGCGGCATGGGCTGCAGATGATTTAATGCAAGGCCCGGCGCTGCACGCGGTTATGGGAAGCCGGTCTCTTTTAAAACAGAGAACAGAAGCATTCCAGGGCTACACGACATGATGTGATGTGATGTGATGTGATGATAAAAAACAGAACGGAATGCCTGTTTAATAAGTGGCTGACGAGAGTCAGAGCGGCTGGTTGCTGCAGAAAAATATGATGACGGGATACGCAATGGTATCCCGTCGGCACTTCAGCATTTCTGTGGTTTTTGCTTACCGGCCAACTTATGTTATGGCTTCAGGATAACCTTCGTCCATCCTTCATCGCGGTCGTCAAAATGCTTATATCCCGCAGGCGCTTCTGCAAGCGAAAGACGGTGTGATATTATGTCTCCCGGGCTGGCTTTACCTTGATGAATCAGACGTGACAACTGACGATTATAGGCTTTGACATTAGCCTGACCGGTGCGGATTGCCTGTCCTTTAAACCAGAAACTCCCGAAATCAAAGGGCATCTTACCTTCTTTGGCAAGGTCCGAAGAAGCTCCCGGATCCTGAGGGACAAATACGCCAACGACACCGATTCCCCCGGTTGCTTTCGTTGACGTAACGAGACTGTTCATGGTGACTGAATTGTCTTCATGGCCATGTTTGTTACAGCATTGATAGCCCACACATTCACAGCCACAGTCGGTGCCGCGCCCGTCCGTCAGGTCGAGAATTTTTTGTACGGCTTCATCACCAACGGCATTGATGGCCGTTGCCCCCAGTTTCTCTGCCAGCGCTAAACGGTCTTTATGTGTATCCACAACAAATACCTGTGAAGCCCCTTTTATGATGGCTGAGTGTGCAGCCATCAAACCCACCGGCCCCGCGCCATAAATGGCAACGCTTTCGCCAGGCTTTAATCCGGCAAGTTCTGTTGCATGCCAGCCGGTAGGGAAAATGTCCGAGAGCATCACATAGTCATCTTCTTTCTCTGCTGCGTCAGGCGGTAGCACGAGGCAGTTAAAGTCTGCAAAAGGAACCCGAAGCAGTTCCGCCTGGCCGCCTTCCCAGGAGCCCATTTCAGCAAACCCATAGGCCGCTCCCGCGGTACCTGGATTGGCGGTAAGGCAATATCCCGTCAGACCTTTTTCACAATTCTCACAAAAACCGCATCCGATATTGAACGGCAGACAGACATAGTCTCCGACCTTAATACGCTCAACACCCGAGCCAATTTCAACCACCTCACCCATGTTTTCGTGCCCCAGAATACGTCCCTGCTCAAAGCTGGTCCGGCCCTCATACATGTGCAGGTCAGACCCACAGATGTTAGTGGTGGTAATGCGGACAAGGACATCTGTAGGACGAACAATTTTCGCATCAGGTACGTCTTTAACTTTTACGTCATAGGGACCGTTGTAGATTACTGCTTTCATGATCTTCTCCTGCTTGCGTCCGGAAGTGGACTCTCTTCCGGCCGGGTGATTGTCAACTAAGCTTAGCTGCCATGGCTGATAATGCGATCGGCAGCACAGTAATCGGGATATTTCCTGGCTGGCTGTGTTGAAGCATGCTGATGCAGGGATGACGGACAAAGGCAGTCTGAGAAAGATGACGCTTCTGAATCCTGGTGGAGTCTGTGATCACCGGGAGTACGAACAGTGTGAGTGCAGATAAAAAAAAGGTGAAATGAAAGTATTCAGTTCACCTTTTCGTAATGATTTCATTTTCAGTCAGATCTCATAAGCGCTGACCACCCTTTTACTGCGAATGGGAACACCAGTTTCTTAACGGATTAATACCGCCATCAGGTGATGTAAATCCAGAGCAACCTAAAATGCTGTCAAATAGCTTTTCATGAAATACCGGCGTTTTTTTGTCCTGCAGTTGTCTTAATTTTTCAAAAGAGGCGTTGTTATCTTTATCCTCAAGGAATTTGTCAGAAGCCCAGACCATCACAGGAATAGTGCGCTGGGCTAAGGGTGCGTGATCGCGCGGTGTACCATGAAAATGCATATTCTCAGAAATCGACTCACCGTGGTCTGATGCGTAAAAAACGATAGCATTTTTATCTCTCAGGGTGTCGAGTGTCTGTTTAATAAAGTAGTCCATATATAGCAGACTATTATCATAGGAATTCACCATCTCCTGTGTACTGCAGGCATCATCGATCCCCTGACATTCAGGTTTAAAACGTGCAAATTCGCGCGGATAACGCTCTGTATACATGTAGTGTGAGCCTTTCGTATGCAGAATGACGATATGTTTTCCTTTAGGATGCTGCTGTATTGAATCTTTTAATTCACTCACCAGAGCCATATCATCCACCGGCTGACCGGTGTGACGTTTCTCGGCCTGAATAGATTCCCTGAGCGAGTAACTGTCCGCCATAACCTTGTTATAAAACCATGCCTCACTTTGCATAGAGTATAAGTCTTCAGTAAAACCTTGCTTTTTCATTACCGTAAATACGTTCATCTCTTTTAAGGTGCGCTGTGGTGCTTCGGATGCGCCTCCCATTCTGACAAACATGCAGCGGAGCGAGAGCTTGGTCGAGGTATCACATGAGTAACCCTGCAGGTGAACCAGATTTTTTTCACGATCGAGATAAGGCGTATTATCGCGGGCATAACCGTATAACCCCATATGATCACGCCGTGCGCTCTCACCAATAATGAACACAATATATAAGTCATCTGATTTTTTTGGTGCAACATATCGGAAATGTTCGGAAGGATCGAAAAGATTATGATTATCTTCAGCCTGACTGATCGAGCTGTATGCCAGCAATCCGATGCCTGACAACCAGTTAGAGGGAGAATAAGTACCTGCAACAATGCCGCCATAACTCGCCATCATTCGATTGGTTTTTTTATCCTGTTCGTTCTGAAGTTTTCCCATGACATTTAAGGGCAGCCAGAAGCATAAAGCGGCGATGAAAAATACAGCACTTCTGCAATACCAGT
>Ga0308171_1000435_pt1 | contig 93521 bp, 67 predicted proteins | sample PhyGR1_FD_202135 | JGI IMG/M metagenome (GOLD analysis project Ga0308171, IMG submission 202135) | Phyllosphere microbial communities from UC Gill Tract Community Farm, Albany, California, United States - DLSLSG.R1 | ecosystem: Host-associated > Plants > Phyllosphere > Unclassified | place: USA...
CGATTGGGAAGGCGATGACGGCGCGAAGGTCAGCTTCGCGGGCGGCTGGTCGCGTGCGACCGGCGGCCGCAACCCCGAATATCTGTTCAACGTGCAGACCAAGCTGCCGTTCAGCTATGCGTTCGGTCCGAAGTCGGCGACGGTCAACTATGTCGGCGATCCGACCAACCCCGCCAATTATTTCACCAACCCGAACAACAACCCCGCCACGATCGAGGGCCGTCCGGTCGTCGTCAACGGGCAGAACCTGGTCGCCGCGCAGATCGGCGGCCTGGACTACAGCGTCACCACCGACCGCGACATCTTCGGCGGCTATGACGCGACCATCCCGGTCGAGTTCGGCCCCTTCACCCAGATCCTGCTGGGCAGCCGCGTGACCGACCACGTCAACCGGCTCGATGCGCGTGGCATCAACACCTACATGACCACCTCGATGACGGTGAACCAGCTGGGCGTGCCCACCTTGGCGACGCCGGGCGGCGTGTTCGACGGCACCGGCGGTTCGGGCAATGCGACCCAGTATCTGAACCTGCCCGACCAGGCGGTGATCGACATCCTGTCGAAGGCGATCAACAGCCAACTGGTCAACAAGATCGGTGCCTCGACCCGCGTTCGCGAGACCGTGATGGCCTCATACATCCAGGCGAATTTCGACCAGGGCGGCCTGCGCGGCAATATCGGTGGCCGTCTGGTCTATACGCGTGACCAGTCGAGCTATGCGGTGACGCAGAGCAATCTGGCCAATCCGGTGCCGGTGCCCACCACCACCACCACCGATTACCTGAAGTTCCTGCCCAGCGTGAACCTCGCTTACTCGATCAGCCCGCAGGTGATCGTGCGCGGTGCCGTGGCACGGGTGATCTCGCGTCCGCGCTACGAGGATCTGGCGGCGTCGCTGTCGCTCAACAACGTCACGCTTGATGGCGGCGGCGGCAACCCGAACCTGAAGCCGTACGAGTCGACCAACTACGAACTGACCGCGGAATGGTATCCGCGCGCGGGCACGTTGCTGGCGGTCGAGCTGTTCCGTCGCGAAATCTCGAACTACATCATCAACACGCGCACCAACGCGGTGTATTTCAACACGCTGCAGAACGCGCTGACGACCTATAACGTCAACCAGCCGATCAACGGCGGCAAGGCGACGGTCAACGGCGCACTGGCCTCGGCCCAGACCGAAATCTGGGGCGGCTTCGGCATCCAGGCGAACTATTCGTACCAGGACAGCTCGACCTCGTCGGTCGACACGACCGGCGCGGCGCTGAACCTGCCGTATCTGTCGCGTCACACCGTCAACGTGATCCCGTATTTCGAGAGCGGCATCTTCCAGGCGCGCCTGAGCTACAACTACCGCTCGAGCTATTTCCGCACGATCGGCCGTCTGGGCTCGCGCGAAATGGTCGCGCCGTACAGCCAGCTCGACTTCTCGGCGGGCGTCAACCTGACCAAGGAGATCACGCTGTCGGTCAACGCCCAGAACCTGCTGGACGAGACCTACTACCAGTATAACGCGACGCCGGATCGTCCGACCGCCTTCTACAAGAACGGCCGGACTTATGCCGCGTCGGTGGCGGTGCGCTTCTAAGCGACCTCCGCCTTCTGCATCCCCTCCCGCAGGCGGGAGGGGACTGAGGGGAGGGAATGGAGTCTCGCCGAGACCAACGCTTGGGGCCTGCCCTCCCCCACCCCAGTTTCAGGTAAACGATGCCCCGCATCGTTTAGGTCATGCCGGGGGCATGACCGACCTGAAACTCGTTTACGGGAGGGGCGTGAGGCACACGAAGTTCAGCCCATCGAAAACAGCCCGCCGGTCCCCAGGATCGGCGGGCTTTTCTTCACCCCTGACTTACCCCCGTCACGAAACTGCTTTGCCTCTGTCACCGATCTGCGACGCGCACGTCACAGATGACAGCTATGACACGCGCAACGCCAAGCGTGGGGTTATGCCGATGCCGATGACCAGCATTCCGATCGAGGGCTCGCTGCACGAAGACGCCGCCATCCTCGACTTCATCCCCCGCGCGCCCGTGACGCCCGAGCCGGAGGGCAATGAGCGCCGCCGTTACCGCACCATCTGGATCTCGGACGTCCATCTCGGCACGCGCGGCTGCAATGCCGAGATGCTGATCGACTTCCTGGATCACGTCGACAGCGACACCATGTATCTGGTCGGCGACATGATCGACGGCTGGCGGCTGAAGAAGAAATTCTACTGGCCCGCCGCACACAACGACGTGGTCTGGCGGCTGCTGAAGCGGGCCAAGCGCGGCACCCGCGTCATCTATATCCCCGGCAACCACGACGAAATCTTCCGCCAGTTCACCGGCATGGATTTCGGCGGCATCGCCATTTGTCGCAAGGCGATCCACGAAACGGCGGACGGTCGTCGCCTGCTGGTTCTGCACGGCGACGAGTTCGACGCGATCACGCTGGCGCATCGCTGGCTCGCCCATGTCGGCGACTTCGCCTATACCGCGCTGATGGAGGTGAACCGCTGGGTGAACATCGTCCGCCGGTGGATGAAGCGTCCTTATTGGTCGCTGTCCAAACATGCCAAGGCCAAGGTGAAGAACGCCGTCGCCTTCATCTCGCATTTCGAGGAAGTCGTCGCCCATGCCGCGGGTGCGCGCGGGGTCGACGGGGTGGTGTGCGGCCATATCCACACCGCCGAGATCCGCGACATCAACGGCGTCACCTATTATAATGACGGCGATTGGGTGGAGGGCTGCACCGCGCTGGTCGAGCATTTTGACGGGTCGATGGAAATCCTGCATTGGGGTGAGGAGATGGAGGCCCGGCGCCAGCGTCCGGTCGCCGCCGCCACCGCTATCGCCGCCTGACGCGAGAAAGGGTCCGGCGTATGCGTATCGCGATCGTCACCGACGCCTGGAGCCCGCAGGTCAACGGCGTGGTCCGCACGCTGCAATCGGTCGCGGCCGAGCTGCGCGCGATGGGGCATGAACTGACCATCCTGTCGCCCGATCTCTATGCGTCGGTGCCCTGCCCCACCTATCCCGAAATCCGGCTGGCCCTGCCGCGCCCCGGTGCGATCGGCGGCACGCTGGGGCGGTTCGCGCCCGATGCCGTGCACATCGCCACCGAAGGCCCGCTGGGCCTGCTCGCCCGGCGCTGGTGCCTGTCGAACGGACTGCCCTTCACCACCGCCTACCACACCCAGTTTCCCGATTATGTCGCGGCGCGGGTCAAGGCGGTCAGCCCGGAATTCGTCTGGCGCTATGTTCGCTGGTTCCACGCCCCCTCGGCGGCGATCCTGGCCTCGACACCCAGCGTCGCGGCGACGCTGAACGCGCATGGTTTGCCTCAGACCCGGCATTGGGGACGCGGCGTCGATACCGGCCTGTTTCGCCCCGAAGGCCCGCGCGATGCGACCGTCGCGGCGCTTCCCGGCCCAGTGCAGCTCTATGCGGGCCGCGTCGCGGTCGAGAAGAACATCGCCGCCTTTCTCGATACCACGACGCCGGGCACCAAGGTCGTGGTCGGCGATGGCCCAGCCCGCGCCAGCCTGGCCGCGCAATATCCCGAGGTCCGCTTCCTGGGCGCGAAGTTCGGTGACGACCTCGCTGCCATCTACCGCACGGCGGACGTCTTCGTGTTTCCCAGCAGGACCGATACCTTCGGGTTGGTGATGATCGAGGCGCTCGCCTGCGGCACGCCCGTCGCCGCGCTGCCGGTCACGGGTCCGGTCGACGTACTGAGCCCCGAGGTGGGGATAATGAACGACGCGCTGGATCAGGCGATCGCGGATGCCCTGACGCTCGATCGGGGCACCTGTGCGGCCTATGGCCAGGGCTTCACCTGGCGGGCCAGCGCGGAGCAGTTCCTGGCGGCGCTGGCCCCCATCGACCGGACGATGCGCGCGGCGGCATAAATGCTTTCGAGCACGGCGTAATTTCTATTTCTTCCGTCTTAAGTGGATGGAGAAGAGCGGTAGCGGCGTTTGCCAGCCGTACCGGCTGGCGCAGCCTGGGTGAGATTTGGCGCATGCAAAGCCCGAGATCGATCGACATTCATTTGATCTCTCCCCTGACCAAATTCCTTTGCGAAAGTCCGCAGGTTGCCCAAAAACATGGACCACCCCGGCGAAGGCCGGGGTCCAGTTGAGAAGCGATCAGAGCCACTGGCAATCGTCCACCCTATTGGACCCCGGCCTCCGCCGGGGCGGGAAGGAATGGGTTTCGAGAAGGCAGCCCGAATAGGGGGCGGCCTGAATGTGGATTGGCCGTGAGCCTGCGCAACCCCCTTGCCCCCAATGAGGGGACCGCCGACCCCATACATCAATTCATCAAACCCGTTTAACGGGTTGAACCACCCTTCCGCCCTATGTCATTGATAAGGTCCGCGCGATTCGTGTTTCGTTTCGCTGGTCCTCGGTCATGCCGCCCGGCGCCATGGCCACTCCAACCGCTGAACCCGAAAGGTCCCCGATTGGACGTCATCACGCTCAGCCTGTTTCTCCTGTTCGCCGTCGTGCTGAGCGGAGTGCTGTCCCGCCTGTTGCCCGCCGCCCTGCCACGCCCGCTCGTCCAGATCGCGCTAGGCGCGGTGATCGGCGGCATCGCGCAGATCCGTGTCGAACTGGACCCGGAGATCTTCTTCCTGCTGTTCGTGCCGCCGCTCCTCTTCCTCGACGGCTGGCGCATTCCCAAGGACGAACTGTTCCGCGACGCCCGCGCGGTGCTCGGGCTGGCGCTGGGCCTCGTGTTCCTGACGGTGCTGGGCATGGGGTTGTTCATCCACTGGATGATCCCGGCCATCCCCTATGCCGTCGCCTTCGCGCTGGCCGCCGTCGTCTCGCCGACCGACCCGATCGCGGTGTCCGCCATCGCGCAGAAAGCGCCGATCCCGAAGCGGATGATGCACATTCTGGAGGGGGAGTCGCTGCTCAACGACGCCTCGGGCCTGGTGTGCCTGCGCTTTGCGGTCGCCGCCGCGCTGACCGGCACCTTCTCGCTGGGGCAGGCGGGGGTGACCTTCGTCTGGATGGCGGTGTCGGGCGTGGGGCTCGGCGTCGCCATCGCCTGGGGCACGGTCACCGCCAAGAACCGTTTCGCACGCCGTTTCGGTGACGATAGCGGGTCGAACATCTTGGTCAGCCTGCTGATTCCCTTCGCCGCCTATCTGGGGGCCGAACATATCGAAAGCTCGGGCGTGCTGGCGGCGGCGGCGGCGGGCATCACCATGTCCTTCACCAACGTCTCGTCGGGTGTGAAGGCCGCCATCCGCATCCGGCGGCAGGCGGTGTGGGACATGCTGCAATTCACGCTGAACGGCATCATCTTCGTGCTGCTGGGGGAACAGTTGCCGCAGGTCTTCGCGGGTGCGCGCGACACGGTGATGCTGACCGGCCATGACAGCCTTTGGTGGCTGGGCCTCTATGTCGTGGCGATCGTCGCCGGACTGGGCGGCTTGCGCTTCGCCTGGACCTGGGTCGCGCTGCGCCTGACCTTGTTTCGCCAGCGCAACCTGCCCAATCGCACCAGCCCGCCGCGCCGGGTCATCACCGCCATGTCGGTGGCGGGCGCGCGCGGGGCGATTACGCTGGCGGGTGCGCTGACACTGCCGCTGACGCTGACCGACGGCACGCCGTTTCCGGCGCGAGACCTGGTGATCTTCCTGGCGTGCGGGGTGATCCTGTCCTCGCTGGTGATCGCCAGCCTGACGCTGCCCCTGCTGTTGCGCGGCCTGGCGTTGCCAATCCAGGAAGGGATGAGCGAGGTCGACCACACCCGCGTCGCCGCCGCGAAGGCCGCCATCGCCGAGTTGGAACGGCTTCAGCATGAAATGGCCGAAGGGCGTGACGATGCCGACCAATATGTCGAGATCGCCGCGCGCCTGATGGACGGATATCGCAGCCGTATCGACACGCTGGAGGGCGATGTCGATCCCGATGCGCGGCGCTTGGAGGATATCGAGCGGCGCATGCGACTGGCGGCGATCCGGGCCGAGCGCCGGACGGTGTTCGAGTTGCTCAACGCCCGTTCGATCGGCTCGGAAACGGCGCAACGCCTGGGTCGCGAGCTCGATCTGGTCGACACTCGCCTGTCCGCACAAAGCTGAGGCTGTTCCAACGCCATGTCGGGTCTTGTGCCCGACGGCCCATTGTCTTGCCCCTGATCGCGATTGGCGACCCACTTCCCGGGTCGCGACACCCCTCCGTCAGGCCTCCGGCCTGCCACCTCCCCTTACGGAGGAGGAATGGCGTGTATGTCGTATCCTGAGGCATGAGGATCGTCGGGCCGATGGCGCATGAACGTTCCAATCCATTGCAGGTGCAACGGGATCGCTTGTCACGTCAGAAAATGGGTGGACGCCCCCCGCTCGCCTTGTCATGATACCAAAACATATCATGAGAATACCGGCGCACGACAAGCCGGTCGGTAAAGGGGATGAAGGATGGCGCGCACCAGCCTGACGACATGGGGGATTTTATTCGCCGTCGCCGCGCGCCCCGCATTTTCCACCGATCGTGACCACATTCCTTCCATCCGCTTTGCCATGCCCTTCCCGGCGTGCGCGAACATGCAGTTTTCGGGGACATCGTCTTGAAACATCGCCTCGGCCTGATCCTGGCCGCGCTTGCCCTCCCCTTCCCCGCGCTGGCCGCACCCAAGACGGTGGCGACGCTCGATCGCTGGCAGGTGCGGATCGACCCGAAGGACGCCGCCGCCGCCAGCGCGCACCCGCAGGCGGCAAACTGGCTGGCCGCGACCGTGCCGGGCAGCGTGCAGCAGGACCTGATCGCCGCGAAGATCGTCCCCGATCCCTATAAGGGCGCGAACGAGGCGCCGATCCAATGGGCGGGCCTGACCGGTTGGCAGTATCGCACCAGCCTGAACGTGACGCCCGGGATGCTGCGCCGCGATCATCTGGACCTGGTGTTCGAGGGACTGGACACCTTTGCGACCGTCAGCGTCAACGGCCAGAAGCTGCTCTCCGCCGACAACGCCCATCGCCGCTGGCGCGCCGATGCCAAGCCGCTGCTGAAGGCCGGCGCGAACGAGATCGTCGTCACCTTCGCCTCGCCGATCAAGACGCTCCAACCGATGGTGCTGGCCGAAAAGCATCCGCTGCCCGGCGAATATGACTCGCCCTATGGCGACGAGCCCAAGGGCGTCCAGACCTCGCCCTATATCCGCAAGCCGAAATACCAGTACGGCTGGGACTGGGCGCCGCGCATCGTCGATATCGGCATCTGGCGCCCCGCGCGACTGGAGGCATGGGATGCCGCGCGCATCGACAATTTGCGCATCGAGCAGGAAGCGCTGACCGATGCCGAGGCGCGTATCCTCGCCCGCGCCACGATCGTTACCGACCGTGCGCAGACCGGGCGCATGGACGTCACCGTCATCGGCCCCGACGGCAAGCGCATCAAGGTCCGCCGCGACGTCGCGCTCCAACGCGGTGAGAACGACGTGGTCGTGCCCGTCGCGATCACCAAACCGCAGCGTTGGCAGCCGGTCGGCTTTGGCGCGCATCCGCTCTACACGGTCAATGCCGCGCTGGCGGGCGCGGATGCCGTCGAGAAGCGCACCGGCCTGCGCACCGTCGAGCTGGTTCGCAAGGACGGCAGCTTCGGCCTGAAGATCAACGGCAACGTGATCTTCGCCAAGGGCACCAACGTCATCCCCTTCGACGCCTTCCCCGCGCGCGTTTCGGCCGCGACCGAACGGCAGATGCTGGAAAAGGCCGTTGCCGCGAACATGAACATCGTCCGCATCTGGGGCGGCGGCTATTATCCCGAGCACAGCTTCTACGATGCCGCCGACGAGCTGGGCCTGATGGTCTGGCAGGACTTCATGTTCGGAGGCAGCGTGACGCCCCCCGACGCCAAGTTCCGCGAGAATGTCCGGGTCGAGGCGGAGGAACAGGTCGCTCGCCTGCAATCGCACCCTTCGCTCGTCATCTGGGCGGGCAATAACGAGGTGCTGTCGGGCTGGGAAAACTGGTCGGATCGCAAGGCGTTCAAGAAGGCGGTCGGCCCGGACGAGCAGGAGCGGATCGGCACCGGCATGGCGGTCCTCTTCGATCGCGTGCTGCGCGAGGCGGTGGTGAAATATTCGCCCGGCATCCCCTATTGGCCAGGCTCGCCCTCGACCGATTATGAGGGGCCGACCGACACCGACAAGGACGGCGACCGCCATTTCTGGGACGTCTGGTCGGGCTCCAAGCCGGTCGAGCGCTATACCGACAGTTGCCCGCGCTTCATGTCGGAATATGGCTTCCAGGCCTTTCCCGACCTTTCGACCATCGCGACCTTTGCCGACCCGGCGGACTTCCGCATCGACAGCCCGGTGATGAAGGCGCACCAGAAGTTCCTGGCGGGCGAAGGCAATGACCGCATCACCTTCTACCTGAAGCAGAATCTGCGCGACCCGCGCGATTTCGCCGATCTGGTCTATCTGTCCCAGGCGATGCAGGCGCGTGCCATCGGCCTGGCCGCGCGTCATCACCGCGCCTGCCGCCCGGTGACGCTCGGGTCGCTCTACTGGCAGCTCAATGACAGCTGGCCCGCGATCAGCTGGTCGAGCATAGACTGGACCGGGCATGACAAGATGCTCCAGCACGAGGTCCGCCGCTTCTTCGCGCCCCAGACCATCGTCGCCGAGACCAAGCCCGGCGCGACGCGGATCGCATTGATCTCCGACGCGACCAGACCGAAGCCGCTGGGCTGGCGCGTGACCGGCTACGGCATGGACGGCCGCAAGCTGGGCGCGCAGTCGGGCAGCGTGACCCTGGCCGCCGCCTCGGCCAGCGATATCGCGATGATCCCCGACGCGACTCTGTTCACGGGTGCCGCGCCCGAAGCCAGCTATGCCGTTGCCGAGCTGTTCGATGGCGACAAGGTGATCGCCCGCCAGATCGTCGAGCGGAAGGTGCCGCGCGACATGGCCTATCCCGCCCCCGGCATCACCGCCCGCTGGGTGGGCAAGCAATTGACGCTGACCGCGCGCAACCTCGCGCGGCAGGTACAGGTCAATTTCGGCACCACCGCCGCCGAGCCGTCCGACGATGGCTTCGACCTGTTGCCCGGCGAGAGCATCACCCTCACCATCCAGAGCGACGCGGACGCCGCCACGCTGGCGCGCACGCTTGCCATCTACACCCTCGGTCCGAAGGACGCCCAGTGATCCCCTTCCTCCTCCTCGCGGCCGCCGGTCAGGCCGCCACACCCGCGCTGCCCCCCGAAGCCAAGACGCTGACCGTCGCGCAAAAGGCGGCGCAGCTGGTCAACGAGGCTCCGGCCGAGCCCGCGCTGAACCTGCCCGCCTATGACTGGTGGAGCGAGGGGCTGCACGGCATCGCGCGCAATGGCCCGTCGACCGTGTTCCCGCAGGCAATGGGCATGGCCGCGACCTGGGACCCCGCGCTGATCCAGAAGGTCGGCGATGTCGTCGCCACCGAGGCGCGGGCCAAGTTCAACACCCAGCCGATCAACGCCGATCGCGGGCTGTATCAGGGCCTGACCATCTGGTCGCCCAACATCAACATCTTCCGCGATCCGCGCTGGGGCCGGGGCCAGGAAACGTACGGCGAGGACCCTTTCCTCACCAGCCGTATCGGCATCGCCTTCGTGCGCGGTCTCCAGGGCCCCGACCTGAAGCACCCCAAGGTCATCGCGACGGTCAAGCATCTCGCCGTCCATTCGGGCCCCGAGGGCGGGCGCGACAGCTTCGACGTGATGGTGTCCCCGCGCGATCTGGAGGCGACCTACCTCCCCGCCTTCCGCGCGACCGTGACCGAGGGCAAGGCGCTGTCGCTGATGTGCGCCTATAACGCGATCCACGGCACGCCGGTCTGCGCCAACCCGATGCTGCTGACCCAGCGCCTGCGCACCGACTGGGGTTTCAACGGGCTGGTCGTGTCGGACTGCGATGCGATCGGCAATATCTGGATGTTCCACCATGCCCAGCCGGATGCGCCCGCCGCCGCCGCCGCCGCGCTGCGCGCAGGCACCGACCTGAATTGCGGCAAGGCTTATCTGGCGCTGCCCGAGGCGGTGACGCGCGGCCTGATCACCGAGGGCGAGATCGACACCGCTCTCGCCCGGGCGCTGGCGGTAAGGCACATGCTGACCGACAATTCCCCGTGGAACGCGATCAAGCCCAGCCAGCTCGGCACGCCCGCCAACCGCGCGCTGGCGCTGGAGACGGCGCGCAAGGGCATCATCCTGCTCGACAATCCGGGCGACCTGTTGCCGCTCAAGGGCAAGACGCTGGCGGTGTTCGGCGCGAATGCCGATGACCTCGGCGTGCTGGAGGGCAATTACCACGGCACCGCGATCAACCCGGTGACGCCGCTGGAGGGCATCCGCGCCAGGTTCGGCCGCGACATACGTTATGCGCAAGGGTCCGTGCTGGCCGAGGGCGCGTTCGTGGGTGTCCCGGAAACCGCGCTGTCGGCGAACGGCAAGAGCGGCCTGACCGTCGAGACGCTGGGCGCAAACGGCCAGTGGTCGGCGGCTGGACAGGACCGCCGCATCGACTTCAACTATACCAAGACGGCGCCCTTCCAGCGCCGCTGGACCGGCACGCTGACCCCGCCGGGGCCGGGCCAGTATCGCCTGCGTCTCGACGGCCCGGCCTGCTGGCACGCCTGCCCGGCGCATGACGCGGTGAAGCTGTATATCGACGACCAGCTGGTCATCGACGATGTGATCGGCGGCAAGAAACTGGAAACCACGATCGACGGCTCGGCCCCACGCCGCATTCGCGTCGAGATCGACCATAAGGGCGGCGACGAAGGTTTCCGCCTGCAATGGCTGCCCCCCGCCGAAGCCCTGACCGCCGAGGCGTTGAAGGTCGCGGGCAGTGCCGATGTGCTGGTCGCCGTGGTCGGCCTGTCGCCCGATCTGGAGGGCGAGGCGCTGGGCGTCTCGGTCCCCGGCTTCGCGGGCGGCGACCGCACCGACATCGTCCTGCCCGAGATGCAGCGCAAGCTGCTCGCCGCGCTCCAGGCGACGGGCAAGCCGGTGGTCGCGGTCGTCGTATCGGGCTCGGCGGTGTCGCTGGGCGATATCAAGCCCGCCGCGACGCTGGCGGCTTTCTATCCGGGGGCCGAGGGCGGCACGGCGCTGGCCGAAATCCTGTCGGGCGAAGTGAACCCCTCGGGTCGTCTGCCCGTCACCATCTACAACTCGACCGCCGACCTGCCCGCCTTTGCCGATTATGGAATGAAGGAGCGCACCTATCGCTACTTCACCGGCAAACCCGCCTGGGGCTTCGGCCATGGCCTGAGCTATACCAAGTTCGACTATGGTCAGCCGACCGTCACCGCCAGCGTCGCGGCGGGCCAGCCGGTTCAGGTCGCGGTCCAGCTACGCAACATCGGACAGCGGGCTGGCGAGGAGGTCGCGCAGGCCTATCTGGTCGCGCCCGCCACCGACGAGAAGCTGGTGCTGACCGACCCCGTGCTGCAACGCCAGCTGGTCGGCTTCACCCGTGTCGCGCTGAAGCCCGGTCAGGCGGGCACCGCGCGCTTCACCATCGACCCGCGCCTGATGAGCCAGGTGTGGCGCGACGGCACCCGCCGCATCCTGCCGGGCACCTACAAACTCTATATCGGCGGCGGTCAGCCCGGCGACGGCGCGGGCCAGTGGACCCAGTTCACCGTCACCGGCCAGGCGCAGGAGCTGCCCAAGTGACTCCGAACCGTCGCCAGCTGATCGCCGGGGGCGCGGCACTGGCCGCCGCCCCGGCCTTCGCCGCCGCACCCACCTTTGTCAGCAAGCGCCCGGCCGTCGCCGACCGCCGCTTCATGTCGAAGGCGGTCGAGGCGGAGATCACCCGCGTCTCGAAGATGATCGCCGATCCCGAACTTCGCTGGATGTTCGGCAATTGCTATCCCAACACGCTCGACACCACGGTGCTGTCGCTGAGCGAGGTGGGCGGCAAGCCCGATGCCTTCGTCATCACCGGCGACATTCCCTGCCTGTGGCTGCGGGACTCGGCGGCGCAGCTGCGGCCTTATCTGCATCTGGTGAAGCGCGATCCGGCGCTGGGGCAGCTGTTCCGCGGGCTGATCGGGCGACAGGCGCGGTCGATCCTGATCGACCCCTATGCCAATGCCTTCATGCAGGACCCGACCGCCAAGACGAACCTGAGCTGGGCGCTGAAGGACGATACCGACATGAAGCCCGGCGTCGCCGAGCGGAAATGGGAGATCGACTCGCTCTGCTACGCGATCCGGCTGGCGTACGGCTATTGGCGCGAGACGGGTGACACAACGCCGTTCGATGCCGAGTGGAAAGCCTCGGCCCGTCTGATCGTGAAGACCTTCCGCGAGCAGCAGCGGAAAGACGGCTCCGGCCCCTATCGCTTCCGCCGCTCGGCGCCCGAGCCGACCGAGACGCTCTATCGCGGCTATGGCCTGCCCACGCGGCCGAACGGCATGATCCATTCGGGTTTCCGCCCCTCGGACGATGCGTGTCTCTATGGTCAGTTCATCCCCGCCAATCTGTTCGCGATGACGACACTGCGCGAGTTGGCGGCGCTGTCGAACATGGTGGGCGAACCTGCCTTGGCGCAGGACGCCACCACGCTCGCCGCCGAGGTGGAGGCCGCGCTCAAGCAGTTCGGCACCATGACGCTGCCGAGCGGCGAGCGGGTCTGGGCCTATGAGGTCGACGGGTTCGGCAATGCCGTCTTCATGGACGACGCCAACGTGCCCTCGCTCTCCGGCCTCGCCTATCTGGGATGCGTCGATCCCGCCGACCCGCTGTGGCAGCGCACCGTCGCGGCCTGCTGGAGCCGGAACAATCCCTGGTATTTCGAGGGCAAGGCGATCAGCGGCATCGGTGGCCCGCATACCGGGCCGGGCCAGGTCTGGCCGATGTCGATCATCACGCGCGCGCTGACCTCGACCGATCCGGCCTTGCTGCGGTCGAGCCTGGCCATGATCCGGCGCTCGCACGGGAATACCGGCTTCATTCACGAAGGGGTCGATATCGACGATCCCACCAAGTTCACGCGCGACTGGTTCGCCTGGGCTAATGGCCTGTTCGGCGAGCTGGTCGTCCATGTCGCGGCCACGAGGCCGGAAATCCTGCGGGAGACGTTTGCATGATCCTGAGCCGCCGCTCGCTTCTCGCCGGAACCGCGCTTGTCAGCCTGCCGATCGGCGGGCTGGCCGCCGCCGTGCCGACGCCGCCTGCCCGTCCCAACCTGTTCATCGGCACGGGCGGTGACGGCCACACCTATCCCGGCGCGGTGATGCCCTTTGGCATGGTGCAGTTGAGCCCCGATACCGATGTCGAGCGCTGGGACACTTGTTCGGGCTATCATCACGGTGACGGCTCGATCATGGGGTTCAGCCATACCCATCTGTCGGGCACCGGCATCGGCGATATGCTCGACGTGCTGGTCGTGCCGACGCGTGGTGAGTTGAAGCTGACGCCGGGACCGTTGTCCGATCCGGATGCCGGTTATCGCCAGCGTTATTCGGAGGAACACGCGCAGCCCGGCTATTACCGCGTCAAGCTGGAGTCCGGCGTGCTGGCCGAACTCACCGTGACCGAGCGGACCGGCTGGCACCGCTACACCTATCCCAAGGGGCCGGGCCACGTCCTGGTCGACCTGTCGCACCTCGTCCTCGACAAGAGCGATGCCAAGCCGCTGATCACCGATGCCGAACTGACCATCGAGCCCGACGGCACGATCACCGGCACCCGCCGCGTGTTCCGCTGGGCCAAGGGACGGCGCATTTTCTTTGCGATGCAGCTGTCGAAGAAGCCCAGCCGCATCCAGCTCTATGGCGACAATGACGCCCCCGCCAATGGCACCGCCGTCAAGGGCAACCGGCTGAAGGCCGCGCTGTTCTTCGACGAACTGGGCGATGCGCCGCTGCTGATCCGCTGCGGCATCTCGGCGGTCGATGTGGCGGGGGCCAAGGCGAACCTCGCCGCCGAGGCGAAGCATTGGGACTTCGACCGCACCCGCCGCGCCGCCATGGATCGCTGGGCGGCGATCAGCGGCGGCGTCCGGGTCGAGGGCGGCACCCCCGACCAGCAGGTCATCATGGCCTCGGCCCATTACCACACGCTGATCGCGCCGACGCTCTTCTCGGACGTCGACGGCCGCTATGTCGGGTTGGACGGGCAGGTGCACACCGCCCCCGCCGGGCAGTTCGCCTACAGCACCTATTCCACCTGGGACACGTACCGGGCGCTCCACCCCTGGCTGATCCTGACCCAGCCCGCCCAGGCCAAGAAGCTGATCGACGACGTGATCCGCCAGACGCGGGAAAGCGCCTATGGCCCGCCCGTCTGGACGCTGCAGGGCAAGGAGACGGGGATCATGATCGGCTGGCACGGCACGCCGATCATGGCGGAGGCGATGGTGAAGGGCATTCCCGCCGATTACGCCGCCGCTTGGCCCGGCATCGCCAAGCGCAGCTTCGACTTCACCGCGCCCGACATGGACAACTCCAAGGGCCGCGACCTGTACGATGCCAAGGGCTATGTCCCCGCCGACAAATGGTTCGAAAGCGTCAGCCGGACCCAGGAATATGCCTATGACGACTGGGCCGCGTCGCACATCGCGCGCCGCGTCGGCAAGACGGCGGAGGCCGATCGCCTGCTCAAGCGCTCGGGCAACTGGCGCAACGTCATCGACCCCTCGATCAATTTCGCCCGCCCCCGCTTCGACGATGGCAGCTGGTGGAAGGATTACGACCCCATCCAGCTGGGCCATATGCCCAAGCCCTGGTGGCGCGATTATACCGAGGCCAATGGCTGGCAGGCGACCTTCCTGAACCAGCATGACGTCTATGGCCTGATCCGCCACATGGGCGGCGATGCGAAATTCGAGGCCAAGCTCGACGGCCTGTTCAACGCGCCCTCGACGCTGCCCAAGAACGCGCCGCCCGACATTTCCGGTCTGGTCGGCCAGTATGCGCATGGCAACGAGCCGGACCAGCACGTCGCCTATCTCTATGCCTATATCGGCGCGCCGTGGAAAACGCAGGCGATGGTCCGCCGCCTGCTGACCGAGATGTACGAGAACGCACCCGACGGCATCATCGGCAATGACGATTGCGGCCAGATGAGCGCCTGGTTCCTGTTTTCGTCGCTCGGCTTCTATCCGGTCGATCCGGTCAGCGGGGCGTACGTCTTCGGCAGTCCGCTGTTCGAACGGGCGCAGGTGTCGCTGGGCGGGGCCAGGACCCTGGTCGTCGAGGCGAAGGGCAATCGGCCCGACACGCCCTATGTCCAGTCGATAACGTGGAACGGTCGCCCCTGGACGAAGAGCTGGATCGACCATGCCACGCTCGCGAAGGGCGGCACCCTGTCCTTCGTGATGGGCGCGAAGCCCAACCCCGCCTTTGGTCGCGATCCCAAGGACCGCCCGCCGTCCTTCGACCACCTGCCCGCCTGATCCCTCCCGGAGCCGACCCGACAATGACCGATTTCTCCCGCCGCGCCGTCCTAGCCTCCGGGCTGGTCGCCTCCGCCGCGCCCGCCTTCGCGCAAAAGGGGGCGGGTGCGCCCGCCCCTTACGGTGCGCTCCCCTCGGCGCGGCAGTGGCGCTGGCACCAGCGCGAGCAATATGCCTTCATCCACTTCGCGATGAACACCTTCACCGACAAGGAATGGGGGTATGGCGACGAAGACCCCAAGATGTTCAATCCGTCGGATTTCAGCGCGGACCAGATCGTCGGCGCGGCCAAGGCGGGCAACCTGAAGGGCATCATCCTGACGGCGAAGCACCATGACGGCTTCTGCCTGTGGCCGACCAGGCTGACCGAGCATTGCATCCGCAACTCGCCCTACAAGAACGGCCAGGGCGACATCGTCCGCGAGATGTCCGACGCCTGCAAGCGCGCCGGGTTGGCCTTCGGCATCTATCTCTCGCCTTGGGACCGCAACCGCGCCGATTATGGTCGCCCGTCCTATGTCGACTATTTCCGCAAGCAGGTGGTCGAGCTCTGCACGGGTTATGGCGAGCTGTTCGAATTCTGGTTCGACGGAGCCAATGGCGGCGACGGCTATTATGGCGGCGCGCGCGAAACGCGGCAGATAGACGCGCCGAAATATTACAACTGGCCCTCGATCATCGCGCTGGTCCACCAGCATCAGCCGATGGCCTGCACCTTCGATCCGCTGGGTGCGGACATCCGCTGGGTCGGCAATGAGGACGGTGTGGCGGGCGATCCCTGCTGGCCGACCATGCCGAACCACCCTTATGTCCAGTCGGAGGGCAATTCGGGTGTGCGCGGCGGCGCACTCTGGTGGCCCGCCGAGACCAACACCTCGATCCGGCCAGGCTGGTTCTATCATGCCGACGAGGACTCCAAGGTCCGCTCGCCGGAGAATCTGGTCGGCTATTTCGACACCTCGATCGCGCGCGGCACCAACATGAACCTGAACCTGCCGCCCGACCGGCGCGGGCGCATCCCCGATCAGGACGTGAAAATCCTGAAGAGTTTCGGCGACGCGATCCGCGCCAGCTTCGCGACCGACCTGGCGCAGGGCGCGGTGGCCAGCGCCAGCCATGTGCGCGGCAAGGGCTATGAGGCGGCCAAGGTGCTCGACGGTCAGCGCGACACCTATTGGTCGACGCCGGACGGCGTGACCGCGCCCAGCCTGACGCTGGACCTGCCACCGGGGCGCAGCTTCGACCTGATCCGTATCCGGGAATATCTCCCGCTGGGCGTGCGCGTCACCCGTTTCGCGGTCGATGCCGAAGTGAATGGCGCGTGGCAGCAACTCGCCGAGCATGAGTGCATCAGCGCACAGCGGATCATCCGCCTGCCCGCCCCCGTCACCGCCAAGCGCATCCGGCTGCGCATCGTCGACGCGCCGGTCTGTCCGGCGATCAGCGAGGTCTCGCTGTTCAAAAGTGTCGCGCCGGTCCCCGTCCCCGCCATCGTGTCGAGCGACCCGACCGTGCTGGCGACGACCGACTGGACGATCGTCTCGGCCACCGCACCGGGGGCGGAAAAGCTGCTCGACAACGACGCCAAGACCATCTGGACCCAGCCCGCGCCGGTGCCGGGCAAGCCCGCCAGCGTGACGGTCGACATGGGCCAGGTCCGCGACGTCGCGGGCTTCAGCCTGACGCCCTCGCGACAGGTGATGGTCGATGCCGCCCCGCCGCGCGGTTATGTCGCGGAGACCAGCGTGGACGGCAAGCGCTGGACCCCGGCGGGGGCGGGCGAGTTCTCGAACATCGCCTATGCACTCTCGACCCAGCGCCTGCCCTTCACCAGCGTGCGGCCGGTCCGCTATCTCCGGTTGAGCTTCGCCGAAATGTCGAAGCCCGCCGCCAAGCTGGCCATCGCCGGGATCGGCGGTTTTACCAGGCGGTAACGGCGTCGCCGCTCACCACCCCATCCGCAGGGACAGGGTGGCGAGCGGCACGACCCGCTCTGTCGTCGCGTTCGGGGCTTCGGCGGCGGCCAGCGCGCCGTCGCGGATCAGCGCCAGCAGCTCGGCGCGCAAGGTCGCCTTCGCACCGCCCAGGCGGAGCGGCTGCGACAGCGCCACGCCGACGCTGCCATAGGCGCGGTCGCCCGATTCCGGTCCGTAGAAGCCGTCCCATCCCATACCGAGCGCGAGCGGCAACGACAGCTTGGCCGCGTCCTCACCCTTCCCCAGGGCCTGTGACGGCGACAGGCTGGCGAGGGTGAACACGCCGCCATCACCCTGCGTGCGCCGGGTGATGGCTACATTGGGGCCGAGGTCGCCCAGCACGTCCCTCCCGGTCCAGGCCACCGAGACGCTGGCCTCCTGCGTCGTCGGGTCGATGCCGTTGGGACTGGTCTTGACCGTATAGGCCAGCGCCGCCGTCAGCCCCTCGACCGGCCGCCAGGCTAGCGCCGCGATATTGTTGCTCTCATAAAAGGCGCGCGGCGCGGTGCGTTCCTCGGCCGAGGGGCCATGGAAACCGTTGGAACTTTGCGCGGTCAGGAACCATCGCCCGCGCCCGCCCGCATCGCGATCGAGCACCACTGCCAGCCCGATCGCGACATGGACTGGGACACGATCCAGCCCGGGGCCGTCCGCGTCATAGACCGCCCGCGCATAATCGCCGTTGCGCACGTCGAGCGTCAGGATCGGGTGCACTGATCCGTTGCCGACCGATACCGAGGACAGCGTCGCATCCTCGGTATCGACCAGCGGCACGCTCTGGCTCCAGGCGGGCGTGGCCGCGCATAACGCGGCCGCCGCCGCCAGCCGGATCGTCATCAGGCGCGGCGGACCAGCCAGACGGTATCACCCGCGTCATCGACCACATACATCGCGCCGTCCGTGCGGGTCTGGATGCTGACCGGGCGACCGAACACCTCGCGCTTCTTGGCATCGGCGACGAAGCCGGTCAGGAAAGGCTGCGGTGCAGCGGTGGGCCGTCCTTGCGCAAAGGGCACGGCGAGCACGTCATAGCCGTTCAGGCTCGACCGGTTCCACGATCCATGCCGCGCCACATAGGCATATTGGCGGTCGGCGGGTGTCCCCTTGGCAAAGGCCAGGCCCAGGGCGGCGGCATGCGCGCCGACCGCGACGTCGGGCATCAGCGTCGTCGCCAGCAGGTCGCGCCGGTTGTTGGCGTGGCGCGGGTCCTGCTGGCCATAAAAGCTGTACGGCCAGCCGTAAAAGCCGCCTTCGCGCACACCGACCAGATAGTCGGGCGAGATATCGTCGCCCAGATGATCGCGCTCATTGACCGCCGTCCACAACGTGCCGGACCCCGGCACCCAGTCCATGCCCACCGGATTGCGCAGGCCCGAGGCATAGAGCCGCTCGCGCCCGCTCGCCAGGTCGACCGCCAGGATCGCCGCGCGCCGCTTTTCCTCATCCATGCCGTTCTCCGCGACATTGGAGGCCGAGCCGACCGAAACATACAGCGTCCGGTTATCGGGTGAGAGCAGGAGGTTGCGAGTCCAGTGATTGTTATAACCGCCTGCGGGCAATGTTACGACGGTGTGCGGCGTACCGGTCAGCCGCGTCTCGCCGGGGCGATAGGGAAAACTGACCACCGCGTCGGTATTGGCGACGTATAGCCGCCCGTCAACATATTGCATTCCGAACGGCTGGTTCAGCCCCTCGCGCAGGACATGACGCTGCTCGGCGACCCCGTCGCCATCGGCATCGCGCAACAGGGTCAGGCGATTGGCGGAGAAACCATAGCCGCGCGCCATATGCCGGGCGCGGGCCTGTTCGGGTTCGACATCGGGTTTCAACTCGGTCCGCGCCTCGGCGACGATCACATCGCCATTGGGCAGGATCAGCGCCTGGCGGGGATGGTCGAGGCCACCCGCAAACTTCGTCACCCGCCATCCGCGCGGCGCGACCGGGGTGCGCCCCTCGGGCCAGCCGATCGTCTTGGGATACACCATCGCCGACTCGGTCGCGAAGGGGGCATCCTTCTCGGTCAGACCCAGGATCGGGCGGTCCGCGCCGGGAGCCTTTTCGGCTGGCCGCCCGTTCTGCGCCTGCGCCGCCACCGCGACTGTCGCCAACGCCATCGCGCACGCTATCCGCCGCGCCTTCTGCCGATCCGTCATGACATCTCCACCATTCGTCGATGCCAGCCCCAAAGCGCGACACGGCTTCACGGCTCCAGCATCATGAAAATAAATTCATGTTTGCTGCTTACGAGGATTATGGTGCGTTGCAGCATTTCTAAGTGACCTACACTTTCGGGAGTCGTTGCCATGACCGGACCTGTCGCCCATTCCCGTCCGCGTATCGCCCTTGCGCTCCAGGGTGGTGGCGCGCACGGCGCTTATGGCTGGGGCGTGATCGAGCGCCTGCTGGACGAAGATATCGAGCTGGTCGGCGTCAGCGGCGCCAGCGCCGGGGCAATGAACGGCGCTGCGCTCGTCTCCGGCTATGCTGCGGACGGGGTGGCGGGCGCGCGGGCGGCGTTGGAGCGGCTCTGGGATCGTGTCGCGGATGCCTCGCCGTTGGCGCCGCTCGATGTCGGGGCGCTCGGCGGGCCCTTTTACGAATCGCTGCTGCGCCGTTCGCTCGATCTCGCCAAGCTGTCCAGCCGTTATGTCGCGCCCTTCCTGCCCAGCGTCCGCGACATGAGCGCGTTGCGCCGTGCGGTGGAGGACAGCCTCGACCTCGACCTTCTGGCACGCCAGACGACATTGCCGCTGTTCGTGGCGGCGACCCATATCGCCTCCGGCTCGGCGCGGCTGTTCACCGGCGGCGAGGTCACGCTCGACGCTTTGATGGCCTCGGCCTGCCTGCCCGAGCTGTTCGCGGCGGTGGAGATCGAGGGCGAGCAATATTGGGACGGCGGCTTCACCGCCAATCCGGCGCTCGAGCCGCTCCTGTCCGAGACGATCGGCGCGACCGATATGCTGATCGTGCAGATCACCCCCTTCACGGTCGAGGATGTTGGCGGGTCGGTCGGCGAAGTGATGCGACGGGTGAGCGATATCAGCTTCAACGCCTGTCTGCGCCGCGACCTGCGCGCGTTGAGCGAGGTGCAGGACGTGGCGCGCGCCGAAACCTCGGGCGATTCCCGGATGCAGGCGGTCGCGCGGGTCAACCTCCACCTCGTATCACCCCCGCCCGAACTGGCCGGGCGGTCGGGCACCAGCAAGGTCGACACCCGCTGGTCGGTGCTTCAGGACCTGCGCGCGATGGGCCGCACCCAGGCCGAACAATGGCTGGCGACGAACCGCGACGCGCTGGGCAAAAGGTCCAGCTTCGCGGGCCTGCCCGAGGAGGAATGGCGCGACTGACGCGGCAGTCCGGGCAATTCGACGTTTTGGCGGGACAAGACGGAACGCTGTCGCAGGTCACCTGTTGAACGCGCGACCCGGGGCGGGCGAACCACGGATTTTCGTATAGGAGCACGACCCAATATGGCCGCATTCGATGACAAGATCGTGATCGTCACCGGTGCCGCTTCCGGCATCGGCGAGGGTGTGGCCCGTCGTTTCGCCGCCGATGGCGCGACCTTGGTATTGGGTGACACGGACGGTGACGCCCTCACCAAACTGGCCGACGACCTGGCCCCCGCCACCGTCGCCGTTCTGAAAAGCGACGTATCGCGCATGGCCGATTGCGAGGCGCTGGTAGCGCTGGCGATCGAGCGTTTCGGCCGGATCGACGTGCTGGTCAGCAATGCCGGAGTCGATCATCTCGGCAAGCTGGACGAGGGCGACTTCACCGCCTTCACCAAGGTGATCGAGACCGATCTGTACGGTGTCGTCCAGATGGCGCGCGCCGCCATCGCGCACCTGCGCGCGTCGAAGGGCTGCATCATCAACATGTCCTCGGTGTCGGGCCTGGGTGGCGACTGGAACCACAGCTTCTATTGCGCGGCCAAGGGCGCGGTGACCAATTTCACTCGTGCGCTGGCGATGGACGAGGCGGCGAACGGCGTGCGCGTCAACGCGGTCAATCCCTCGCTGACCTATACCGCGCTCACCGCAGACATGAAGCAACAGCCCGATCTGATCGCCAAATTCGAGGAGCGCATTCCGATGGGGCGCGGTGCCCAGCCGGAGGATATTGCGGGCGCGGTTGCGTTCCTTGCCGGCGAAGACGCGCGTTTCATCACCGGCGTGAACCTGCCAGTCGATGGCGGACTAAGCGCATCGAACGGGCAACCACCGCTCAGCTAGGTCGATCAGAATTGATGAGGATCAAGATTGGAGCCGGATACCGCTTGGTTCCAATCTTTCCTCCGGCCCCTTGGACCCAATCAATATTAATATCGTTGTCGTTTTCACAACGAAAGGGGCGACATTGTTCATTCTGCATCTGGCACTTGGCGGCTGCCTGAAATCGCCACCCGTGCATTACGGGATTACGGCCGATACGGGCGGACATATCGCCTATATTCTTGATGCAGCGCAGGCTCAGGCCGTCAATATTGATGTGGATCAAGTATCCATCGTCACCCGTCTGTTCGAAGGCGCGGGGCTTTCGCTGGATCATGCCCGCCCCAGCGAGCGGCTGTCCGCCACCCTCACCATCGACCGGATCGCCACCGAAGATCGCCGCTACCTGGAAAAGGAAGCGCTGGCGGACGATTTGCCCGCCTTTACCGAGGCTTTTTGCGCGCATCTGGCTCGTATGAGCCGTCTGCCCGACGTCATCCACGCTCACTTTTCCGATGCTGCGGTGGTCGCCGCCGAGGCCAGGCGACGCTTTGCCATCCCCTTCGTCTACACCCCCCATGCGCTGGGCATCGACAAGCGACAGCATCACGGCGCCTCGCCCGCGCTCGAAGGGCGGATCGCCGCCGAGCGTGAGGCGATCGCAAAGGCCGATGCCCTGATCGTGTCGACCCATGACGAGGCGGAGCGTCAGGTCCATGGCTATGAGGTATCGGTCGCGGGCCGCATCCACCGGATCGCACCGGGGGTGCCCAGCCGCGATGCCAGCCCCGTACGACGCGCCACCCTCGCCGATCGGCTGGGCGAATGGGTGACCGACGATGCCAAGCCGCTGTTGCTTGCCATCGCCCGGCCCGTGCCGAAGAAGAATTTGGGCGCGCTGGCGCGGGCCTACGCCGCCTCGCCCGCACTTCAGGATGCGGCCAATCTGGTCATCCTGGCCGGTCAGCATGACGGGCCCGGATCGCCCGAGGAGCATGAAGTCCTGGCCGAACTCCATGCACTGGCGCAGAGCCCGGGCTTGCGCGGCCGCTTCATCCTGCCGCCCGATCATGACGGCCATGACGTCGCCGCGCTGTATGACCGCGCGGCCCAGGGTGGCGTGTTCGTCAACGCGGCGCTCCACGAGCCGTTCGGCCTGACCCTGATCGAGGCCGCCGCCGCCGGGGTGCCGGTGGTCGCCACCCGGCACGGCGGACCGAGCGAGATCGTCGGCGCGCTCGGCCACGGCCTGCTGGTCGAGCCGCGCGACGAGGACGCCATCGCCCAGGCGTGTCTGGCCATTCTGTCCGACCCCGCGCGCCATGCCCGCATGAGCGCGGCCGGGCGCGAGGGATCGGCCCGGTACGACTGGCATCGCTATGCGGCCGAGTCGGTGACGCTCTATGCCTGGCTGCCGCGCGCGCCGGGTCTATTGGCCAGCGACATCGACCATACGCTGACCGGCTGTCGCGCCGGGGCCTATGCCTTTGCCCAGTGGCGTCAGGCCAGCGACCTGCCCTTCGTCGTCGCGACCGGGCGATGTTTCTCGATGGCGCGCGCGATCCTGTCGCAATGGGGCCTGCCCGAACCCGATGCCTTCATCACCGATGTCGGCACCCGCATCATGCTGAAAAGCCAGCGCGGGTGGCAGGAATGCCCGGACTTTTCCGCCCGGTTGAACCAGGACTGGAACCGCAAGGCCGTCGTCGCCGCACTCAAGCCGCTGCGCCTGCGCCCGCAGCCGCGCGACACGGCGGGCCCGCACAAGGTGAGCTATTTCGGCACTGCCGAGGATGCCGCGCGCGTTCGAGACACGCTGGCCGAGTTGGGATTGTCGGCCAAGACCGTCTTCTCGCACGGACGGCTGATCGACGTGCTCGCGCCGCTGGGTGGCAAGGCGGCGGCGGTCGCGGCCTATGCCCGGCGGCTGAACCTGCCGATGGGCGCGTGCATCGCCGCCGGGGACAGCGGCAATGATGTCGACATGCTGGAAGGCTGCGGCCATGCCATCGTGGTCGGCAACGCCAGCGACGAACTGGACGGGCTGCCGGTCCGCGACGGTTTGATGCGGGTCGCGGGACATCACGCCAATGGCGTGCTGGAAGGTCTCGACCGGCTGGGCCTGACCGACCCCGCACCGGCCCGGGCGAGCGCGGCATGAGCCGTCCCTTCGGCTATTTCGTCCACCACCAGGGGCGCGGCCATGCCGAGCGTTGTGCCGCCATCCTGAACGCCCTGCCGCCCGAGCGCCCGGTCACGATCTTCTGCGCGCGCGACGATATCTTCCCGCCGCTGCCGCCTCAGGTCGAACTGGTCGTCATCCCCTCCCTCTTCGAGCCGACCGGGCTGGAGGCGGGCGCCATGGACGCGGTGCCGACGCCCGAGACGCTGCACTGCGCGCCGCTCGGCTGGCCCGGCATCCGCCATGCGATGGCGACGATCGCGGGCTGGTTCGACAGCGCGAACCCCGCGCTGATGATCTGCGACGTGTCGGCCGAGATCGCGCAGTTGGCGCGTATCTGTTCGGTGCCGCATGTGAAGGTGCTGCAACATGGCGACCGCGGGGATCCTGGCCACCGCGCCGCCTATGACGGGGCCGCCGGGCTGCTCGCCGCGTTCGACGAAGCCCTGGCCCAGCCCGAATGGGACACCGCCATGCGCGCGAAAACCTGTTTCGCGGGCGGCTTGGGTGTCGACACCCGCGTGCCCGAGCGTGAGTTGGCGCGGCAGCGTATCGGCGTCGGCGCAGATGAAGAGATGATCCTGGTCCTGTCGGGCGGCGGCGGCGGCGGCTTTGCCCAGGCTCCCCTTGGCGTCGGCGCGCGCAGCCGCCCCGGTGCCCGCTGGATCACGATCGGCCCCGTCGTGCGCGACTGGCATGCGACCGAACCCGGAAATATCGAGCATCGCGGCTGGGTCGAGAATGCGGCCGACCATGTCGCCGCCGCCGACCTTGTCATCGCCTCGACCGGCAACACGACGTGCCAACAGATCCTGGCCGCCGCCAAACCCTGGCTCGCCATTCCCGAATGGCGTTATTTCGACGAGCAGCACCGTAAGGCCGAGGCGCTGGCCGCCGCCGGGGTCGCCTGCGTCCGCCCGCATCTGCCGTCATCCGCCCAGGCCTGGACCACTGCGCTGGCCGAAACCCGCAGCCAGCATCGCCCCGCCGTGCAGCGCGCGATGATCGCCGACGCGCCCGCGCAAAAGGCCGCCGACTGGCTGGAGGCGCTGGCGACACGCCTCTGGCCGGTCGAGACAACCCTTTCCTCCCTGCCCCAATCCACCGGAGCCCCTTCATGATCTCGGTCGTCACGCTCGCCGGGGGCCGCCCCGATCATCTGCGCAACATCGTCCTCGGCCTGTCGCGCCAGACCATGTTGCCTGCCGAGCTGATTGTCGCGGTCATCCAGGACACCGCCTATGACCTGCCCGAGGCGCCCTTCCCCATCCGCCAGATGATGGTGTCGGGCCCGCGCCTGCCGCTGGCCGCCGCGCGCAATGCGGCGGCGAAAGCGGCGGTGGGCGACAAGCTGGTCTTTCTCGACATGGACTGCATCCCGACGCCCGAGCTGCTGGCCGATTACGACCGCTGTCTGGATCAGGAGGACGGGCTGCTGATGGGCGAGGTTCTGTACCTGCCCGGCGGCGCGACCGAGGGCGACTGGCGTTACGAGGATTTCGCGGCCGTCGCGGTCCGCCATTCCGACCGGCGCGGGCCACCACCGCAGGGCATCGAGCGGTGCGAGGATTATCGCTGTTTCTGGTCGCTGAACTTTGCGATGCGCCGCGACACCTTCCTCGGCACCGGCGGCTTTGACGAGCGCTATGCGGGCTATGGCGGCGAAGACACCGATTTCGGCAAGCTGATCGACCAGGCGGGCGTGCCCATCGCCTGGATCAAGGGTGGTCTGGCCTATCACCAATATCACCCCCATCACATGCCGCCGGTGCATCACCTGGACAGCGTGGTGCGCAATGCCGAGCTGTTCGAGGCGAAATGGGGCTATCGCACCATGGGTCATTGGCTGCACGCCTTTCGCCTGATGGGCCTGATCGACGACACCCCCGGCCGCCCGATCCGCATCCTGCGCCGCCCCGACGCCGATGACCTGGCGCTGACCGGGCAGCAGAGCCACCAGCCCTATGCCAACACGGCCAGCGTCATCCGGGTGCTGGAGGACCGCGTGGCGAGCGCCCAGGTCGCGGCATGAGGATCGCCCTGCTGGCGCATGTCCGCCAGCCGATCCGTCAGCCCTTTCTGGGCGGGATGGAAGCGCATGGCTGGTATCTGGCCGAGGGGCTGGCCGCGCGCGGGCATGAGGTGGTGCTGTTCGCCAGCGGCGACAGCGACCCGCGCTTCACGCTCGATCCGGTGCTGCCCATCCATTACGAGGCAGTCTTCCCCTGGGCCGAGCATCGCGGCAAGCCCGAGTTGATCGCGCATGTCGATGCGGGCTATGCCGCCGCGTGCGACCGGATCGCGCGTGGCGGGTTCGACGTGCTGCACAATAACAGCCTGCATCGCTTTCCTCTGGAGCAGGCGCGGACCGCACGGGTGCCCACCGTCACCTCGCTGCACGTGCCCCCCTATGACGCGCTCCATCATTTCGTGACGATCAGCCCCAGTCCGACCCACCGCCTGACCGTCACCTCGGCCCGTCAGTTGTCGGCATGGTGGCCAAACGGCGCGCCGCCCGAAGCGTCGGTGCTGCACAATGCGATCGACCCGGCCGCCTGGCCCTATGTCGCCACCGGCAATGGCGAGGCGGTGTGGTGCGGCCGGATCACCCCCAATAAGGGGCCGCATCTGGCGATCCAGGCGGCACGGCTGGCCGGGGTGCCGCTGACCCTGTTCGGCGCGATCGAGGACCCGGACTTTCATGCTGTCGAGGTCGCCCCGCTGCTGGGCGGCAATATCCGTTATGGCGGGCATCTGGACGGTGCGGCGCTGGCGGGTGAACTGGGCAAGGCGTCGGTCTTTGTCTTCACCCCCTGCTGGGACGAACCGTTTGGGCTGGTCGCGATCGAGGCAATGGCGTGCGGCCTGCCCGTCGCCGCCTTCGACCAGGGCGCGGCGCGCGAGGTCGTCGGCGAGGCGGGATGCATCGCCCCCGCCCTGGACGTGCCCGCACTGGCCCGGGCGATCACCGAGGCGATGGCGATCCCGCGCCAAATCCCCCGGCAGCGGGTGGAGACGCATTTCGCGCGCGACCTGTGGCTGGACCGGTGCGAGGCACTCTATGCCCAGGCGCGTGCGGGCCTGACGAGCGCGCTGGCCGCGTGAGCGTCGACGCCATCGCCCGGCAACGCGCCGCGCTGACCGATCTCTATCGCCGCCATGTCCGCCCCGGTCAGCCCTATGCGCTGCTCGACTTTCCAGACCATGCCAATGTCGGCGACAGCGCGATCTGGCTGGGGGAGATCGCGCTGCTCCGCCACGTCGGTGCCGGTGATCCCGCCTATGTGTCGCGCTGGGACGATTTCGACGAGGCCGCCTTTCGCGCCGCCTGCCCTACCGGCCCGATCCTGATCCATGGCGGCGGCAATCTGGGCGATATCTGGTCGCATCATCAGCATTTCCGCGAGGATCTGCTGACCCGTTTCCGCGACCGCACGATCGTCCAGCTGCCCCAGTCGATCCATTTCCGCGATCCCGCCAATCGGACGCGCTTTGCCCGCATCGCGCGCGCGCACCCGGACTTTCACCTCTATGTCCGGGACCAGCCCAGCCTGATGCTGGCCGGGCGTCATCTCGACTGCCCCGTCGCGCTGGCGCCGGACTCGGCGTTCGGGCTCGGCGCGCTGGCCCGGCCGGTCGCACCGGATCATCCGCTGCTATTGCTGCTTCGTACCGATAGTGAGCGGGCGGCGCGCGACGATGGCCCTCTGCTTGAAGTGCCCGGCGTGATCGCACGCGACTGGCTGGAGGAGCCGCCCGTGACGCAGCATGATCCCACGGCACGCGCACAGCTCCGGGTCGAACGCGGCCTGCGCCTGTTGTCGCGCGGCGAGCGGATCGTGACCGATCGATTGCACGGCCATATCCTCAGCCTGTTGCTGGGCATCCCGCATGTCGTGCTCGACAACGACTATGGAAAGGTCGGTGCCTATCTCGCCGCCTGGACCCGCGACGATCCGTGCGTGGCGCAGGCCGCGTCAGCCATGGAGGCAGCGGCGATGGTGGCGGGATGATCGATATCAGCCTGCTGATCTGTACCCGCAACCGCAGCCGCAGCCTGGGCGCGACGCTGGAGTCAGTCGCCGTGGCGGCCCATCGGGCAAGCCCGGGCGGGATCGAATTGATCCTGGTCGACAACGGCTCGACCGACGGCACGGCGGCGATCGTGCGCCATTGGGCGACTGAGCGGCCCTTCACCGTCCGGCTGTTGACCGAGCCGCAACCCGGCCTGGCGCGCGCACGCAACCGGGCGCTGCAAGCGGCACGCGGGCGGATCATCGCGATGACCGATGACGACTGCATCCTGCATCCCGACTATTTCGCGCGACTGGCCGAGGCCTTTGCGGCGCGCCCCGGCCCGGTCATCATCGGCGGGCGCATCCTGCTGGGTGATCCGGCAGACCTGCCGGTGACGGTCAAGCTGGAGGATCACCCGATGATCGCCGCGCCCGACCAGTTTCCCGGCGGCTTCGTCATGGGCGCGAACCTGGCGATGACGGGCGATGTGCGCGCCATGGTGGGCCCCTTCGACACGCGTTTCGGCGCGGGCGCACCGTTCCGTGCGGCGGAGGATACCGACTTTCTACTCCGCGCCCAAGCGCTGGGCATCGCGCTCCATTACGATCCGGGCTTCGTCGTCGATCATCATCATGGCCGCCGCCTGGCGCGCGAAGCGATCGCGTTGCTCGCGGGCTATGGTTTTGGCGACGGGGCGCTCTATGCCAAATATCTGCGCTCCGACCCGCGAGCGATGCGGTGGTTGCGGCAGGACCTGAACCAGCTTGGCACGCGGCTCGCCGGGCCGGTGGCGGGTATCGAACATTTCCATGCGTTTCGCCTGCGCCATGTCCTGCACGGACTGGCCGCTTACGGCATCCACACGCTCAGAAATCGGCGCTGAACCGCAATCCCATCGTGCGCGGCCGCACCGGCGTCGACACATTGCGCCGCGCCAGCAGGAACGGATTGCCATAGGCGAAGCGATTGCCCCGTTCGTCGAGCAGATTGTCGAGCGTCGCCGCCAGCGTATAGCGCCCCGACCGCGCGGTCAGGCCCAGATTGGCGACGCCGTACCCACCCTGTCGCACGTCGAACATGTCGCCGACGCCCAGGACCGAGGGGCCGACAAAGGCCGCCTCCGCCTTGCCCGACAGCACCCAATATGGGCCGACATGCACGTCACGCACGACACCCAGTCGCGCCGAGACGCTGGGCGTTTCGGGCAGGCGGCGGTTGCGCGCGCGACTGAGCGCGGCGGTCGATCCCATCACCTCGTTGTCGGTCAGGAAGAATGCCCCCGTCAGATGCCAGTCGCGCATCGGCACCCAGTCCGCCCAGCCTTCCAGCGCGGTGATGTGCGCATCGCCGATATTGCTCGTCACCGGCTGGCCGACGCGGTTGAGCAGATCGGCCTGGATCGCGGTCCAGCGCGCGCGCGACACGCTGAGCGAGGCGGACAGCCCGGTCTCCGCCCGGCGCAGGTGGCGCAACCCGGCCTCGATCATGTGGATCGAGTCGGACTCAAAGTTCGCCACCCGCCCGACCCCGGCGGCGACGGCCAGACCACCGGTGCGGAAACCCGATTGGTAGCGGCCGAACAGCGTCCAGTCGCCGCCCAGTTGCCACGACAGCCCGACCGTCGGGTCGACCCGGACGGTCGAACGGCCGCGCACGAAGCTGGAGGCGCGCGGGCGGATCGAGGGTTCGCCATCGACTCGCGCCGCCGTCACCCGCCCGCCCAGCGTGATCCACAGGCGATCGGTCAGCGGATGCGTCGCCTCGCCAAAGACCGCGCCGCTGCGCGTGACGTTGGTCACGCCGATGACCGGGCGGACGCCCTGGCGCAGCGTCAGCGACCGCGCCATGACCGACTGGTCGGACACCAGGTTGAGCCCGACCACCCAGGATCCACCGCCGGGCAGACGCCGCGACAGGCGGCTTTCGTGCGAGAATAGCGTCTTGTCGCCGTCCAGCTGATAGCTTTGCTGCGCGCCCAGCACGCTGGCGTCGAACTGCTCGAAGGCGGTGCCGCGGACATAGCCGGTGGCCGAGACGAATTGCAGCCCGCTCGTCCAGTCCTTCGACAGGACCAGACGGCCGAAGCGCATGTCGCTCCACGACGGTTGGGCCATGGCGGCACGGCTGACGAGTTCGTCCTCATTCAGCACATATTGCGCGTCGCGCGCGACGATCGACTGGCTGCCCCCGCCCAGCTCGGCGCGCCAGCCATCGCCCACGTCCCAGCGTAAAGTACCGCGCAGCCCGCTGGTCAGCACGCGGTTGATGTTGTTCGTGCCCGTCCGGACATTGTCGATATAGCCGCCATCGACGACGTGATAGCCGACCAGCCGCACGCCCAGCGTGCCGGGCACCAGCACCTTGTTCGCGACCACCGCCAAGTCGTTGCTGGGCGATCCGTTGCCGGTCAGCGCGCCGCCCAACTCGATACGACCGCCATCGCGGTCCAGCGACACCGGATTGGAGGTCAGGCGGACGATGCCGCCGATCGCGCCCGAGCCGTGCAGCGCGCCCTGTGGCCCCTCCGCAATCTCGACCTCGCCGATATCGTACAGCTTCAGGCCCGGATCGGGCCCGGCAAAGGCGATCTGGACATCGTCCAGATAGAGGCTGGCGGTCGACTCGGTCGCGCCGTTGAAGCTGCTGTCGGCGATGCCGCGAATGAACAGCTTGTTGCGCCCCGGCCCCAGCGCCGTGGTCTGGAGGATGGGCGTCTGCCCGGCGACATCGCTGAGGTCGATCGACCCGGCGGGCAGCGCGACGCCGCGCCCGACGACCGAGACGCTGCCCGGATAGCGCGCCAGCTCGGTGCCCTGCTTGCTGGCGGTGACGATGATGTCCTGCGCATTGCCGCTCGGGGCCGGTGCGACGGCGCGGGCGGGGATGCGGCGCGGTGGCGGTAAGACGCGGGGGGCGGGCACGACGCGGAAGCTGGTGTCGTCGATCGCCACCGCGCGGTAGCCGGTGCCGTGCAACAGCTGCGCCAGCGCGCGGGCGGGCGTCGACCGGGTCGACAAGGCCGGGGATCTTACGCCGCGAAGACGCCCGTCGGTGGTGACGACGGTGATGCCCGCCTGGCGCGCCAGTTCGCGCAAGGCGATGTCCAGCGTCGCGGGGGCCAGGACGATGCGACGGGACGATCGGGCCGCGCTGGTCCGCGCATACGCTGGCGTCAGGATAACGGGCACGAGCAGAGCAGCCGCGACCATCAGGCTGCGTTCAACGATCCTCGTTCGACGCCCGCAAAATCCACGTTCCACCGCTCTGGTGCCACCCCGCCCCGATCAACTTCGCGAGACGCGGAACGTCCTTGTCGGCATCGCCCGTCACGCGGACCAGACCGGTGATGCTGCGATCGACCAGTGGCCCCTCCACCGCGATGCGCATGCCATAAGCGGATTGCAGTCGCGCGGCAATCGTTCCCACCGTCTCACCGTCCAGATCGAGATAGCCGTTGCGCCAGCCGCCGACCATTGCGGGATCGACCGTGACCCGGCTCACCTCATGCCGCGCTTCGTCCAGGCGGATGGCCTGTCCGGCAGTCAGCGCGACACGCTGTCCCAGCGGCGCCAGCGACACCGCCCCTTCGGCCACCGCGACGTCCAGTCGCTGGCCCTGGCGGCGCACGTCGAACACGGTGCCCATGTCGCGAATGGAGACAGTTCCCGATTTCAGCTCGAACGGCGCGGCGGGGTCATGGCGGACATGAAACAGCGCCTGCCCCTGCTCCAGCGTCGCGGTGCGCGTGTCGTTGCGGTCGTAGCGCAGCCGCGACCCGCCCGACAGTTCGATCCGGGTGCCGTCGTTGAGCGCGATCTGGCGCGTCTCGCCCGGCCTGGTCTGCTCGACCTGAATGTCGGGGCGATAGCGCAACGCGACCGGCCCCGCAACCAGCGCGACCGCCGCCGCCACGCCGCCCATCAGCCACCAGCGGCTCCACCCGCCCCGCCCGCCATTATCGTTCGCCGCGACCGTCTCGGCCTCAACCATGGGCGCCGCGTCCTGCGCCTCGACAGGCTCCGGCGCGACCAGCAGCGCATCGGCCATCGCCACGGCGTCATAAGCGCGCGCATGTGCCGGGCTGTCCTCCAGCCACGTCGCAAAGGCTTCCCATTCGGCCGCGCTCATGTCGCGTTGCCGGATGTGCCAATCGATCGCCTGTTGCTCCAGCGTCACGCGCCCACGCTCCCTTCATCGTCATGACGACGCCGACGCTCCCGATCCGCACCCTCGGCTTCACGATTTTCCTGCAAAAATTGATAGGCACGGCGCAGCAGCTTCTCGACCGCGCTCACCGTGATCCCCATCCGCTCGGCAATGGCGCGTTGCGGCTGCTCCTCGAAGCGGAACAGGGTGAAGGCTTCGCGCATGCGATCGGGCATCTGTGCGATCAGGGCCTGCGCGCGGGCCAGCTCGCTGCGACCCAGCGCCACCCGTTCGGGGTCGGCATAGTCGCCCGAGATCGGCTGCACCTCTTCCCATGCGCCGTCGCGCGCGCCACGCCGGGCGGCGGCGACGCGCCGGTCGGTCGCCAGGTTGGTGGCCATCCGGCAGAGAAAGGGTATGGGCTGGTCGATCCGGCTGGCGTCGAGATCTGCGACGCGCATCCACAGGTCTTGGAGCGCATCCTCGGCATCGTCCGCCGAGCCGAGCCGGGCGACCAGCAGGCGACGCAGCAGCGGCCGCGCCTCCATGAACCGGCCTTCCAGACCCTCGCTACCCAATCGGCCGCCCTCGCGTCAGGCGGCGAAGGCCAACCCGCTTTGCGCCGCCATGTCAGACACCGAAACCGCGCGCAAGACATCCGCCTCGTCACGCCGCGCCGCCGCGATCGCATCGCCCGGCCGCTTGCCCGCGCCCGGATGGCACATCACCAGATGGAGCGGGCCCGCCCGGTCGAAAAAGCGGGGCAGCGCCTCGGCAAAGCGACCATCGAACCCGTAATGCCCGGCAAATCCGCGATTACAGCGCAACCCCGCCGCCTCCGCCGCGCGGGTCAGGCCGCGAGAGTGATATGCACTGCCGATCGCCTTGCCCCGCCACGGACGGCCGAGCAGCGCGCCCACCCGGTCCTCGCAGGTGCGCAGCCAGGCATCGGGGGCGCGGCGGCGGGTGATCTCCAGCACGATCGGGCGGATGCCGGGCAGCGCGTGGGAATGCTGGTGCCCGTCGACAAAGGCGGGAGGGCCGCCTATCGCATCCTCGAACCGTTCGAACTGCGCCTCGACCTCGCGCCGGATTTCCCCGGCGTCGAGCTGCCCGCGCGCCGCCATGCGGGTCAGCGGGTCGATGCCGGGCATCACCCCATCTTGCGTAAAGCCGTTGGGCCGGATCGGCGCTTCCTCGGTCAGGGTCAGGTGCAGTCCGATCTGCGCCGTGGCGGGCACGTCGCGCAGCATCGCACTGTCCCCGCGCCAGTTGGGGCGCAGCGTCATGCAGCTCGTCGCGTTCAATTTGCCCGAGCGCAGCAGTTCGGCGATGACCAGACTGTCCTCGGTCGAAAAGGCGAAATCGTCAGCGCAAAGAATAAGCTGGTTCACCCACGACTCCCGCCAGATGCTGATAGGCCGTCTCGCGCATCCGCTCGGTGGTCAGGCGCCGCGCCCTCAGCCGCCGTGCCAGGAAATCGTAGAAGAACCAGTCCCCCGCGAACGGTGCCGCCACGCTGTAGACCAGCCGCTCGGTCAGCGTCCAGCGGATCGACGGACGATCGCGTTCGCGGTCCGACGGCACGCACCAGAAACCATCGGCATAGGCCATGGTGCCGTGACGCATCACCCGGTGGATCACCTCATGATCCTCCAGCACGTAGTTCCAGCGGCGCGGGTCGAAGCCGCCCGCCGCCTTCAGCGCCTCGGTATGAAAGGCCTGACCCGCACCGCCCGCATGGCATTGCCGTGGCAGGACGCGCCCGGCCAGCCGGATCGCGGCGGACTCGCGCCGACGCTCCGCCTCCCCGTCCTGCGGACCGATGAAATAGGCCCCCGCCACGACGCAGCCCGGCTTTTCCAGCAGCGCCTGCGCCTGCGCCAGATAGTCGGCCGGGTAATAGGTGTCCGCGTCGCAGGTCGCCACGAAGCGGGTATCGACATGCGCCAGCCCCAGATGCAGCGCATTGATCTTGCCCGGCATCCCCTGGTGCAGAAGGATGTGGTCCAGCCCCAGCCGCTCGCACGTCTCGGCCGCGATCCGCGCGCTGGCGTCCAGCGAGCCATTGTCGACCAGCACGAGCCGGAACCGCACCGTCTGTGCCGCCAGCCCCTCCAGCGTTGCGGCCAGATGCGTCTCTTCGTTGAAGAAGGGCACGACGACGGTCCAGCACGGCGCCAGATAGCCGTCCCCCCGATCCGTCCTTTCCGCCCCGGCACAGGCATTGGCGTTCCGCCAGGCCGCACCTTCCGCATCAAGCAGCATATCGATCCCCGCCCACTGGACTTCACAACCCCCGTTGCCGAAGCCCCCGGAAATGGCGGTGCCAAAGCGCCGATCGCCGGAGGTTCATGGCTAGGACGTTGCCGGTCGCGGGCAACCGCACATGGTCGGTGAACTTTTTTTCAACTCCGCTGGAACCATGTCGATTTTCTTTGCCCGGCCCTGGGGTCGGTGACATGGGGCGATCCGTGACGCCCGCCCGCCCCGCTCCGCCCTCCGGCCCCCGTGCATGGCCGATCCTGGACCGGCCGATCGGGGCCGTCCTGCTTCTGCTCGCCTTTGCGGTGCTGACCCGGATGCGCGATTTCGGCAATCCGGTCGCGCATGTCGACGAGCAATATTATCTGCTGGTCGGCGACCGGCTGTGGCACGGCGCGCGCCTGTATATCGACTTGTGGGATCGCAAGCCGCCGGGGCTGTTCCTGCTGTTCGCCGGGTTCCGCCTGCTGCCCGGCGACGGGTTCCTGGCCTATCAGCTGGTCGGCACGGCGTGTACGGCGGCGACGGGCTGGCTGATCTGGTTCGCGGCACGGCGCATGGGCCTGGGTTTCCCGGCCGGTCTGGCGGCGGGCGGCGCCTATATCCTGTGGTTGCCGTTGCTCAGCGGGGGCAGCGGCCAGTCGCCGGTCTTCTACAATCTGGCGATGACCGGCGCGGCGGTGCTGACGCTGGAGTTGCCGCGCCGCGCCGCCGAGCGGGCGGTGGGCGCCATCGTGCTGAGCGGACTGGCGGCGTGTCTGCTGGCGGGCATCGCGATCCAGATCAAATACACGCCCTTGGTCGAGGGAGCGTTCTTCGGGCTGGCCCATCTCTGGTATCTGTGGCGGGCGCGGGCGGCGATCGGCGTCGTCGTGATCGCGGTGCTCGGCTGGATGGCGATGGGGCTGTTGCCGACGGTCGCGGTCGTCGCCTGGTTCTGGGCCAGCGCCCCGGCCACGTTCGACGCCTTCTGGTTCGCCAATTTCACCTCGATCACGCTCAGGCGTGGCTATCCCGCCGCCAAGATCGTCGGGCGGCTGGCGGGGATCGGCGGGCAGCTGCTGCCGCTGATCGCCTGCGCGGTCTATGCCGGGGTCAAGGGGCCGAAGCACGAGGGCCTGGCGCTGACCCGCATCTGGCTGGGCTTCGCGCTGGTCGCCTTTGCGATGATCGGGGCGTTTTTCGACCATTATGCCCTGCCGCTGGTCGCCCCGCTGGCGCTGGCCGCCGCGCCCGCCTTTGCGATGCGCCGCCGCGCGGTGGTCGCGGTCTTCGCGATCGGGGCCGGGCTGTTCGTCTTCCATGCCGCGACCAACGACCCGAGCGAAGGCGACGGCATCCGCCGGATGGCGAAGGCCATGGCGGCGGTCGACGGCGACGAATGTCCCTACGTCTTTGCAGGCGACTCCAGCCTCTATCACCTGTCGGGCGGCTGCATTCCCACACCCTATGCCTTCCCCTCCTCGCTCGCCTATGAAGCCGAGCGCGGGGCGATCGGCATCGACGAAGCGGCCGAGGTGGCGCGTATCCTGGCCCGCCGCCCGCCCGCGATCGTCACACTGGACGATCCCTTCTCGCCCTGGAACGCCGCGACGCAGGGACAGATGGCGACGGCGCTGACCCGCGATTATCGCCTGGTCCTGGCGGTCCCGCGCGAGGGGCGGCGCGAGCTGTTGTACGTCCGCCGCGACCGGCCCGTTCCGCCCTCGCCATAAAAGCACGGCCGCGTCTGGTTTGGCCGGTTGTTTTGCGCTGGCCCCCGCCCCATTTGCGGCCCGAACCGTGATGGAGCGACCAGCCATGAGTGACGACGCCTATACCCCACCCGCCATCTGGACCTGGGAAAAGGACAATGGCGGACAGTTCGCCTCCATCAACCGCCCCATCGCCGGGCCGACGCACGACAAGGATCTGCCGGTCGGCCAGCATCCGCTCCAGCTCTATTCGATGGGCACGCCCAATGGCGTGAAGGTGACCATCCTGCTCGAGGAGTTGCTGGCCGCCGGGTACGAGGACGCCGAATATGACGCCTGGCTGATCCGCATTTCGGAGGGCGACCAGTTCGGCAGCGGCTTCGTCGCGATCAATCCCAATTCGAAGATCCCCGCGCTGGTCGACCGGCGCGGACCCGAACCGCTGGCGATCTTCGAATCCGGCGCGATCATGACCCATCTGGCCGAGAGCTTCGGCGCGTTCCTGCCGACCGAGCCCGCCGCGCGGGCCCGTGTGATGGCCTGGCTGTTCTGGCAGATGGGCAGCGCGCCCTTTCTGGGCGGCGGCTTCGGCCATTTCTACGCCTATGCGCCGGTGAAGATCGAATATGCGATCAACCGCTATGCGATGGAGGCCAAGCGCCAGCTCGACGTGCTGAACCGCCAGCTTGCCGACCATGCCTATGTCGCGGGCGACGAATACAGCATCGCCGACATGGCGATCTGGTCCTGGTATGGCCAGTTGGTGCTGGGCGACCTCTACAAGGCGGCCGAGTTCCTGCAGGTTCAGGACTATACCCATGTCCTGCGCTGGGCCCGCGAACTGGCCGAGCGTCCGGCGGTGAAGCGCGGGCGGATGGTCAACCGGACGATCGGCGATCCCTCCGAGCAACTGCCGGAACGCCACGACGCCAGCGACTTCGACCTGCGGACCGCCGACAAGCTGGCGTAACCTGAGGCGGATCGACATTCATTCCATTCCTCCCCTGGCAGGGGAGGTGGCAGGCCGCAGGCCTGACGGAGGGGTGTCCCGGCCTGAGAGGTTGGTCAACCCTCGCAACCGGGGACACTCCTCCACCATGCTGCGCTTGGTCCCCCTCTCCTTGCAGGGGAGGAATTTCAGGGGGACCGGATATCGTTCGGGCACGCCCTCCCCATCGGAGATGGGGAGGATTTGATGACGTCGGGGCGTCATCTGCCGCGAGAGGGTTGATCCGTACCGCACTCTGGGCCTTAGTCGCCACCATGCTCCCCCGCTCTTTCCCGTTGCGCCCGTTGATGGCGCTCGCGCTCGCCGCCGCTGCCCTGGTCGAGAGCCCGCTCTGCGCCGCCGATCCCGCCCCCTTCGACCTGCCCGGTCCCGGCCTGCGGATCAGCGTCACGCGCGGCGACCGGACGCTGCCCATCGCCGAGGTGCCCAATCTGGCGACCGGCGATACGCTGACCATCGAAGCCGATCTGCCCAGCGACCAGCGGGCGCGCTATATCCTGTTCTCGGCCTTTCTCAGCGGCGCGACCAACCCGCCGCCCAAGAACTGGGTCCAGTCGGCCGACACCTGGAAGCCCAAGGACAAGGATCGCCGCCTGACCCTGACCGTGCCCAAGGGCGCACGGCAGATGGCGCTGTTCCTGGTGCCCGACACGCGCGGCGCGTCCGACACCATCGTCGATGCGGTGCGCGACCGGCCCGGCGAGTTCGTCCGCGCGGTGCAGGACCTGAACCAGGCCTCGCTCGACCGGTCCCGCCTGAACGCCTTTGTCGCGGCGATCCGCGCGCAGGAGAACAGCCACCCCGAATTCCTGCGCACCCTGGCCCCGGCGCTGTCGAACAGCCTGGCGATCAAGCTGAACCCCGACTGCCTGGCGCGGGTCATCGAATTGCAGGCCGCCTGCCTGCTCGAAAACCGCGATTCGCTGGTGCTGGCGGACATTCACAGCAGCTCGATGACCGACACGCTGATCGGTGCGCCGACCGACCTGGCGCTTCAGCTCAGCTACACGCGCGAGGCAGGGCTGGGCTATTACAGCCCCTATATCGGCGTCATCCGCGATATCGCCCGGGTGTTCGGCGCGTTCGGCAATCCGCAATTCGGCTATCTGCCGACCCTGGCCACGCGCGAGGGCGAGCGGATGGCGCTCCTGCTCAATGCCGCGCCGTCCTTTGCCAAGCCCAAGTCGGTGCTGGTCGCCGCGATGCCCGCCATCGATGCCTCCAGCCCGCCGCGCCTGCGCGTGACCGGCGATGCGCCCTTGTGCGGCGCACGGCCCGGCCTGGTCCTGCCGGTCGAGGGCGCGCCGCTAATCTATTCGACGGCGTTCGCGCGCAGCATGATGGTGTCGATCACCGGCGCCGACGGCAAGACGATCGAGCTACCAGTCCGCGCCCGCGCCGATCGCGGCGGCTATGTCCTGACGGAGCCGCTGCCCACGGGCATATGGTCGGGCAAGGTGTCGGCCAAGCTGCACGGCCAATGGGGCTTCGATACGTTCGACGGCCCCAGCGTCACGTTGCAATTCCCCGGCAGCGGCGACTGGCGGATGGTCGATGCCGGGCAGAGCCTGGTCGTCGGCCGCGACAACGCCTTGGCCCTCAGTGGCCCGGCCGCCGCGTGCGTGACCGGCGTCACGATGCGGATGGGCAATGGCCCGGCCCAGGCCGTGCCCTTCGCCCTGAGCGGCGCGGACCGCGTCATCGCGACGCTGCCCCTCAAGGGTGCGCGGGCGGGCGACGTCACGCTGGAGGTGCAGCAGATCGGTGACGCCACCCCCAACACGCTGACGGTCCGCGCCTATTCGCCCGCCAGCCGGATCGACACGGTGGCGCTGGCCAAGGGCGATCGCTTCGTCACGCTGACCGGCCAGCGGCTGGATGAGATCGCCGGAGTCGAGATCGGCGATATCCACCTGACCCCTGCCGACCTGACGCGCGACGGCGATACCGACCGGCTGGTCGCTGCGGCCGGGCAGAACCGCCTGCCCGATGGGACGATCGCGCGGATCAAGCTGAACGACGGGCGTACCCTGTCGGTGCCGATCACCGCCGCCCCGCCGCGCCCCGCCGCCGTGCTGATCGCGCGCAGCCTGTCGCCCAAGGACGGCACGGCGGCCGTCGCGCTGGCAACGCGGGACGAAGCGGTTTTGCCCGACAATGCCCGGCTGACCTTCTCCCTCCGCGCGCCCGACGGCACCCGCCTGACCCCGACCGATGCGATCGAGGTCGCGACGGCGGACGGTGCGGCGACCGTCACGCTGGAGGGGGGACGTGACGTTCGTCTGTCCTCGCCAGAGGTTGCGGTGGCGACGCTGGACCCGGCGCGGCTGGGTCCGGCGGCGGCAGGCGCGCTGCGCTATCGGATCGTACGCGGGAGCATCAAGGGCGACTGGACCCCGCTCGCCACGCTCGTTCGGCTGCCGCGTATCGATGGCGGTGGGTGCGAGGCGACCGGGTGCTGGATCGCAGGGCGCGACCTGTTCCTGATCGACCGGGTGGCCGCGACGGCGGACATGGCCGGGGCGGTCACGGTTCCGGCGGGGTTCACCGGCGCGCGGCTGACGGTTCCGGCGGCCAAGGACGGGTCACTGTATCTGGCGCTGCGTGACGCGCCGGGTGTGGTGTTCACAATGGCGGAGAAGCGGTAGTCGAAGGCCACGCCCGACACCCCACCCTCACCCCGGCCAGCTGAACCGGATCGTATCCTCGCGCAGGCCCTCCTGCACGATCGGCATCCCGCCCGAGCGGATCATCCATTCCAGCCGGTGGTCGCGATACTCACGCCGCCGCCCGCCGCTGCGATAATGGTCGGCCGCGCTGGCCATATGCACGGTCGCCGCATCGAACTCGGCAAAGGTTTCGGCCACCGCCGGCCGCGCCACGACACGGACGTGCCATAGCGCGAGCGGCGATCCCTCGACCGGGCCCAGCCCGTAATGGACCGAGCGATTGACCATCGGTGCGACCGCCGCATCGGCGCGCCCGAACGTCTCGCCGCCGAACCACGCCGCGTCGCCCAGCCGCCGGGTCAGCCAGTCCTGAAGCACCCGCGTATCGGTCGCCGCGACATGACGCAGATCGTCGGCCAGCGCGCCCTCGGCCCGACGGAACCACAGGATTTCACCGAAACCCCAGTTGACCGCCTCATATTGGCTGTCGGCAATTTCCTCAATCTCGCGCTGGCGGGCACGGGCCAGCGGATCGCGCGGCATCAGCGGCGTCTCCGGCCAACGCTCGTCAAGATAGTCGAGGATGATGGTGGAATCGAAGATCGCCTGCCCCGCGTCGATCAGCACGGGCACCTCGGTCCTGGGATTGGCGGCAGCGAAGTCGGTATCCTGTCGCCCCGTCCCGAAATCCTCGGGCATCACGCGGGTAAAGGCGATGCCCTTTTCGCGCAGCGCGATCTTCACCTTCTGACCATAGGAGGACAGCGGGTGGTCGTAGAGGATCACGCCGCGTCGCTCCCGGCTCCGCGTTCCAGCCCCTGGCGCAGCGCTCGCATATCGTCGCGCAGGCCGCACAACTGCTCGACGCCCATCCCGGCGCGCAGCGTGATCTCGTCGCCCAGGCAGCCGCAGCGGTCGCGCAGTTCGGCCCCGGCGGGGGTCAGTCGCACCCGCACCTGCCGCTCGTCCTGCGGATCACGCTCGCGCCCCACCAGCCCGTTCGCCTCGAGGCGCTTGACCAGCGGCGTGACGGTGCTCGACTCCAGCCCCAGCCGCTGTGCGATCGCGCCGATGGTCCGGCCATCCTCCTCCCACAGCACCAGCAGCGCCAGATATTGCGGATAGGTCAGCCCAAGTTGGTCGAGCATGGGCTTATAGGTACGCTGCATCGCCATATTCGCCGAATAGATCGCAAAGCACAGCTGGTCGTCGAGCGGCAAAGGGGCCGACATCCGTCATCTCCTGTCGGTGGAAAAATCCATATCGCGATAAAAGAACCGCTGGACAAGCCCGATCGCAAAGCCCATATAGTTATCGCGATAAAGATTATCGGAGAAACAATGTGACGATCGACGTAAAGTATGAAACCCAGGCGCGGGCCACCGGCGGTCGCGACGGTCATGCCAGCACGGCGGACGGGGCCCTCGACGTCAAGCTGTCCACCCCCCGCGAACTCGGCGGTGCGGGCGGCGACGGCACCAATCCCGAACAGCTGTTCGCGGCCGGTTACTCGGCATGTTTCATCGGTGCGCTGAAGGTGGCGGGCCAGCAGCTGAAGGTGAAGATTCCCGACGATGTGGCCGTCTCGGCCAAGGTCGGCATCGGTCCGCGTGCAGCGGGTGGTTTCGGCATCACCGCCGACCTTACCGTCGATCTTCCGGGTATCGAGCGGGCCGAGGCCGAAAAGCTGGTAGAAGCCGCGCATCAAATCTGCCCGTATTCGAACGCCACGCGTGGCAATGTGGATGTCGGCCTGACCCTGGCCTGACATCGGCCAAGAACTCCCTGAAACCTTCGCGGCGCGGTCGATCTTCCCTAAGACCGCGCCGATTTTTTATGCTCAGGCGGAATCGCGCACGATCAGGCGCGGCGGCATTTCCAGCCCCGGCGCGGGCCGCCCCTCCAGCCGATCGAACAGCGCCGCAACCATCGCCCTGGCCCCCGCCTCCAGATCCTGGCGGATCGTGGTCAGGCGCGGGATCGCCCGCTCGGCCAGCGGCAGATCGTCGAACCCCGTCACCGCGACATCCCCCGGCACCGACTGCCCGCCCGCGACCAGTTCGGCCATGGTGGCGAGCGCGATCATGTCCGAGGCCGCAGCGATGCCGTCGATCGCCTCCCCCGCCGCGCGCAGCCGCGCCAGATTGGCCGCAATCTGGTCGGGCATCAGCTCGGGGGCCAGCGCGACATCCAACTGATGCGGCGGCGGCAGTCCGGCATCGGCCATCGCATCGCACAGCCCGGCATGACGCTGCGCCAGTTCCAGCGTGCGGATCTCGCCCATGAAGGCGATGCGGCGGCGGCCCGTGGCGATCAGATGCTCGCCCGCCATGCGCCCGCCCAGCCGGTTGTCGACGCCGACCGCGCAGTGATGCTGGCCGGGCATGGTGCTGCCCCAGACGACCAGCGGCAGATAGGTTTCCGCCACCGCGTCGATGACGGCCAGCTGGTCCGACTGGCCGATCAGCAGCACGCCGTCGACCATGCCCGACCGTGCGATCCGCGACAGCCAGTCGTCATCGTCGGGGATGATCCGCGACAGCATCACGTCATGGTCGCGCGTCGCGAGTTCGTCGGCGAGGTGGCCGAGCAGCGTCATGAAGAAGGGGTCGGACAGGCGCTGGCGCCGTTCATGGCCCAGCGGGATGGCGACACCGATCACGCCGGTGCGCTGTGCGCGCAGGCGGCGGGCCATCTGGTTGATCTGGAAATTATGCTCGACCGCCAGCGCCTCGATCCGCTGGCGCGTCTCGGCATTGACGACGCTCTTGCCCGCCAGCGCGCGGCTGACTGTGCCGGGCGACACGCCGGCCAGCCGGGCGATGTCCTTCAGGGTTCGGGCGGGTGGGGCCGAAGCGATCATGGCCAGCCTCCTGAACGAAAAAAGGAGCGGATGCCAAGTGGCACCCGCCCCAGAGGGAGATCGATCAGAAGCGGTAGCGGACCGAGGCCGTCACCGTGCGCCCGTAGAGCGCGGTATTGTTGAAGACCCCTTGCGTCGACGACAGGACCGGGAAGATGCCGCCGCCGCCACGGAAGCCCAGCTTGTCGAAGATGTTGTTGGCGTTCAGGCCCAGCTCGAGCTTGTCCATCGGGCGGATGGTGATGAAGCCGTTGAAGAAGGTCGAGCCCTTGACCGTGTAGAGGTTGAAGTCGTCCGACTTGGTGCTCGTCTGGCCGTTCATGCTGACGCCGAAGGCGACCGGACCGGCATCATAGGACGGCGACACGACGAACAGAAAGTCGGGCAGGCCGCCGGGCTTCTTGCCGACCAGCGTCGACGTCGCGCTGCTGGTGATCTTCGAATTCGCATAGGTCGCGTCGATCGCCAGGTGGAAATCGCCATACGTCACGCGGCTGGTGAACTCGATACCGTAGGAGCGATAGCCGTTCGAGATGTTCGGATTGTTGTTCGGCGCGGGCTGGTTGATCCGGGTGAAGTCGTAATTGTTCTCGGTCAGCGTCGAGTGGAAACCCGTCACTTCGACCGAGTAGGACGCCCCGAACAGGCCGCCGCGCTGCTTCACGCCGATTTCCTGCTGGTTCAGGAAGTTGACCGAGGTCGCCTGGCCTTGCGCGTTCAGCGAGCCGTCGGCGTTGAAGTTGCCCGACAGGACGCGGCGATCGGCGTTGAAGCGGCCGCCACGGCTGGCGCGGGCGAACACGCTGGTGCTGGTGTCGAAGGCATAGAGCGCGCCCACCGACCAGCTGAAATAGCCATCGGTGTACTTGATCTTCTCGACGGTCGGGCTGAGCACCAGCGACGGGATCAGGGCCGAGCCCAGCGCATCGGTCACGCGGGTCGTCGGACCGGCGACGCCGCCCTGCGCGGTGCCTTCGCCGTGGACGCTGTCATAGCGCACGCTGGCGTCCAGGTTCAGGCCGCCGACTTCATAGCCCGCCTGCAGGAAGGGCGCGACATCGGTATAGGTCAGGTCGACGCGGCGGGCGCAGCAGCTGCCCCAATTGTCGTTGAACCCGGCCTGGCCCGCGGCGGTCAGCTGCGTGCCGGTAGTCGAGAACAGGTCGAGCGGCGCGGCATTCTCGCCGTTCAGCTCGCTATACTGGCGGTTGACGTGCCAGTCCTGGACGATGTTCTGCCGCATCACGAACAGACCGGCGGTCAGCCGCGCCTTGCCCGGCCCGACGTCGAACTTGCCGTTCAGCGTCAGGTTGTTGGCGAAATTGTCCATGTTCTTCATGAACACGTTGATGTTGGGATTGTTGTTTACATAGGGTCCGGTGAACAACTGGCCCGCCTGCGGCCCTGCGGCATAGCGGATCGAGCCCACCGTCTGGCCGTTCACCGTCGAGCCGATCAGGCCACCGGTGCCGGTGCGCGTCTGGACGTTGATGAACTGGGTCGTGAAGTTGCCGCTGATCCACTGGTAACGGATCGTGTCGTCCAGCGAGATATTGTCGGTGAAGTCGTAATGGACCTGGCCGCTGATGCCGGTGACGCGCGGGTGGATGCCCTGCACCTCCGCCGACTTCACGCCGCCGCCGTCATAGTCCAGATACTGGAAGGCGCGGTTGTAGATCGTGTAGGCCGACCCCGAACGCCCGTCGAAATTGGGCAGCGGCGTGAAGCCGGTCACCCGGTTGCCGTCCAGCGTGGCGAGCGTCGGCGTGGTGGTGTTGGTCGGTGCCTGCTCGTCCAGCCGCTTGAAGTACAGCCGCACGAAACCGCGATTGTCGGGCAGATCCTTGGTGATGTTCGCCTTGATCTGGTAACCGCGCAGGATGTTGAAATTCTCGTTGGTGTAGCCGCCACCGTTGCGCGCATAGCCGCCGACATGGAAGCGCGTCGTCTCGTCGATCGGGCCGCCATAGTCGAAGTCGACGCGGTGCTCGCGGAAGCCGATGCCGTTGGAATAGGCGATCTGGCCGCCCTCGACGTCGCCCGTCTTGCTGATGAAGTTGATGACCGCGCCCGGCGCCTGGCTGGCGAAGGTCGAGGCCGAACCGCCGCGCACCGCCTCGACCGTCTTGATGTTCTGGTCGAAGCGCAGCCAATAGTCGTTGTTGCCGAAGTTGATGTCGCCGAACAGGACGTCCGGCAGGCCGTCTTCCTGCAGCGAGACATATTCGGAACCGCCGGTCGACACCGGAATACCACGCACGCCGATATTCGCGTTACCACCGGGGCCCGCGGTGTCGCTGGGCTGAAGACCGGGGATGTTGCGCAGGATTTCCGCGGTCGAGCGGGGCGTGAAGTTCTGGATCGCCTCCTGGCTGACCTGCGACACCGAGATCGAGCTGCGGAAGCGCGACCGCTCGCCGCTGGTCGCGGTGACGACGATGTCTTCGCTGGACGCACCGGCATCGGGGGTCGCGCCCTCCTGGGTCGCCGGGGTCGGAGCCTGCGCGGTCTGTGCAAAGGCCGGTGCGCTCACCAGCGCCACCGCCAAGGCCGCCATCGATCCGCAGGAACGCAGAACGTTCGTCGTCATAACCCTCTCCTGATTCGCCCCGCTGTCCGGGATGTCATGCATTGGGGTATCACACTCGCAATCGTTTGCAAGCTTCCATTGCAAACCATTGCAGAGAAATTTACCTGTCTGTGATCGAGAAAGCACAGCGGCGCGGACCGCGCCGACCGGCTAGACATAGACCAAGGATCGCAATGATCGAACGCGCGCCCGAAGGAGAGCAATGGCGATGACGACCCCTTCCCCCGATGCGATTCGCTCGCCCAATTCGATCCGCTCCATCGTGATCGTCGGTGGCGGCACCGCAGGGTGGATGACGGCGGCCGCGCTCGCCCATGCAATGCCCCGTGGTATGTCGATCACCCTGGTCGAATCCGAGGCGATCGGCACGGTCGGTGTCGGCGAGGCGACGATCCCGCCGATCCGCCTGTTCAACCAGACGCTGGGCATCGACGAGGCCGAGTTCCTGCGCGAGACCAAGGGCAGCTTCAAGCTCGGGATAGAATTCGTCGGCTGGGGGCGTCAGGGGCATCGGTACTTCCACCCTTTCGGCACCCACGGCAAATCCTTCGACCTGGTCGCGGTGCACCAGCATTGGCTAGCGGCGGGCGGGCCGGACAGCGGCGTGGCGTTCGACGATCTCTCCATGGCATGGGGCGCCGGGCAACGTGGCCGCTTCGCCGCGCCGATGGCCGATCCGCGCAGCGTCGCCTCGACCTTCGACTATGCCTATCATTTCGACGCTGGGCTCTATGCCCAGTTTCTCCGCCGCTATGCCGAAGCACGCGGGGTGGTGCGGGTCGAGGGCAAGATCGCCGGTCATACGCTGGAGGGCACGCGCGGCCATGTTGCCTCGGTGTTGCTGGACGATGGCCGGGTGCTGGCGGGCGATCTGTTCGTCGATTGCTCGGGCTTTCGCGGCCTGCTGATCGAGGAAGCGCTGGGCACCGGCTATGAGGACTGGACGCACTGGCTGCCGTGCGACCGCGCCTTGGCCGCTCCCTGCGAAACCGGCGGTGACGGCCTGACGCCCTATACCCGCTCGACCGCGCGGGCGGCGGGCTGGCAATGGCGCATTCCGCTCCAGCATCGCACCGGCAATGGGTATGTCTATTGCAGCCGCCATATCTCGGACGATGAGGCCGCCGCGACTCTGATGGCGAACCTCGACGGAGAGGCGCTGGGCGATCCGCGCTTCCTGCGCTTCACGACCGGGCGGCGCAAGCTGATGTGGAACCGCAATGTCGTCGCCATCGGCCTGTCGAGCGGGTTCATGGAGCCGCTGGAGTCGACCAGCATCCACCTGATCCAGGCAGGCATCGCCAAGCTGCTCGCCTATTTCCCCACCCGCGCCTTCGCTCCCGCCGGGATCGAGGAATATAACCGTGTCGCGATCACCGAATATGAGCGCATCCGCGATTTCCTGATCCTGCACTATAAGCTGACCGAGCGGACCGATGCGCCGCTCTGGCGCGAATGCGCGGCGATGCCGATACCCGAGACGCTGGCAATGAAGATCGCGCATTTCCGCGAGAGCGGGCGGCTGGTCGCGCGCGACATGGACCTGTTCGGCCCGGCGAGCTGGGCAGCGGTGCATCTTGGCCAGTTCAACATGCCCCAGGAGCTGGACCCGCTGCTGGCTTATGGCGACGCCGCGCAGAGCCGGGGGTTCGTTGGGAAACTCGCGGGTGCGATCAGGCAGATGGCGGAGTCGATGCCCAGCCATGCGGATTGGCTAAAGAAGATCGGGGCCCTTCGCTAATTCCTCCCCTGGAAGGGGAGGTGGCTGCGCGCAGCGCTGACGGAGGGGTGTTATCCTCTCGATAGCGGGATATCCCTTCACCACGCCCTCACGGGCGCGGTCCCCCTGCCCTTGCAGGATAGGAATGATTAGAGCCCCTCACCCCCAACCCATTGTGCGTGCGCCAGCCGCCGCGCCAATTCCCAATTCTGCTGGCGCAGATCCGGCACCGCGACGACCTCCCACAAGCCGCCCCGCGTCATCGGGCCGATGCAGTAAAGCCGGTCGTCCACGCTACCATCCGCCGCGACGACATGGCTCTGCGCATCGACCTCCAGCCCGATACGCAACGCATCCGGCCGGATCATGCCCGCATCCAGCAATTGGCGGATCAACGGCTCACGCGAACGGAGCAGGTCGCCCTGCGGCCCGGTGCAGTTGACGATCCGCGCGACCCGCAGCGTCTCGACCGCCTCGGCCCCACGCGGTCGCCAGTGAACGACCGCGCCTCGCCCGTCGGGCTCGACCCGCACCAGCTTGCCGCCGGTGATCGCCAGCCGCCCCGTCGCCATCAGCGCCTCGACGCGATCGGCCACCGAAGGCGCCAGGCGATGCCGATGCACGTCCCAATAGGGCCGCACATGGCGCAGGAAACGCGCGCGCGTCGCGCCGTCCGCCGCGCCCCACATCATCTGGGTTACCGGACGCAGCGCATCGACCGCGCCACGCCACCCCTGCTCCTGCGCGGCACAGCGCACATGCCGGACCAACGCGGACAGAGTGGCGGCGGGCCTTTCGCGAAGCGGTGTGACCGGCGGCGCATCGGCATGGCGACGCGGCAGCAGCCCTCGCCTCGACATCGCGATCGTCCGCCCGCCAAAGCCACTCGCGTCCAGCAGCAGCGCGGCGTCGATCGCCGTCAGCCCGCTGCCCACCAACAGCACCTGGTCGTCCTCGCCCAGCCCCTCGGCGATATCGCCCGCCCAAGGGTCTTCGCGGTAACAGCCCTCGGCCAGCGCCGCCGGGTCGATCCCCGGCGGCGTGTGCGGCGGCAGATTGCCCAGCGCCAGCACCACCGCATCGGCGGCAATGTCCTTTCCGTCCGCCACATCCAGGCGATAGCCCGCCCCGTCGCGGTCCAAACCGACGACCTCACCCTTCGCCAAGGTCAGCCGCGCCGGGTTCGCCGCGATCGTCTCCATCAACAGGTCGCGCAGATAGTCGCCATAAACGCGACGCGGCACGAAGGTCTTGGCATTCCCTGCCCCGCGCGCGACCAGCCAGCGGACGAAATGGTCGGGCTCGTCGCGCAGCGCGCTCATATTGCCCGCTCGCACGTTGAGCAGATGGTCGGCATGGGCCGCGCTATAGGCGACGCCGCGCGCCAGCTGGTGGGCGCGCCGTTCGATCAGCGTGGCGCGGGGCCCGTCATGACGGACCAGATTGATCGCCAGCAGCGTGCCCGCAAAGCCGCCCCCGATGATCGCGACATGCTCGATACCCGCCGTCATCCGCCAGTCGTCCTTTCCCGATCGCCTGTGCGCTCTCCTTTAGTCGCATCGGAAACGATCGCCACGAAGATTTCGGTATACGATTTTTCAGGACATGATTAGGCTGGTGGTTTGCAATCAGGGAGTGGGTGGGTCGATGCGGTCGTGCTGGCGGATTTCCGGGTTTTTGCTGCCCCTGTCCTCGATCGCGCTGGCGACGCCGCTGATGGCGCAGACGCCCGTACCGGTGCCGCCCGCCGAGACCGCCTCCGCTTCTCCGTCCGCCACGCCCACCGGTGCCCTGTCGGTCGAAGGCATTTTCGGCCGGGACGCGGTGCGCACCGAGTCCGTCCGCTCCAGCCGCTGGAGCAAGGACGGCGAGAGCTATCTCGCGCTGGAGACCGCGACCAAGGGCGGGCAGGATATCGTCCGCTATCGCATCGCGGATGGCCAGCGTCAGGTCCTGATCGCCGCCGCCGACCTGATCCCGCAGGGCGCGACCACGCCGATCACTATCGACAGCTATGAATGGTCGGCCGACGACAAATGGTTGCTGATCCAGACCAATGGTCAGCGCTTCCGCCGCACCAACGCGCTGTCCGATTACTGGTTGTACGACGTCGCCAACCGCCGCCTGCACAAGGTCGGGCCCGACGCCGCGCCCTCGACCCTGCTCTATGCGACCATCTCGCCCGACAGCCGCCGCATCGCCTATGTTCGCGGCAACAACATCCATGTCGAGCCGATCGCGGGCGGCCCGGCCGTCGCGCTGACAAAGGACGGCGACGACTATGTCGTCAACGGCCTGGCCGACTGGGTGTATGAGGAGGAATTCTCGGTCCACCGCGCCTTCGAATGGAGCCCGGATTCCAGGCGCATCGCCTTTCTTCGCTTCGATACGAAGGGCGTCGGCACCTTCGACATGATCAAGAACACCGGCGGCCAATATTCCCAGGTGATCCCGCTGCAATATCCCAAGGCCGGGACGACCAACTCGGCGGTGACGACGGGCGTGATCGACGTCGTGGACGGCGCGACCCGCTGGTTCAAGCTGACGGGCGACCCGCGCCAGAATTACGTGCCGCAGATCAGCTGGGCGGGCGGCCCTGATGCGCTGTTCATCCAGCAGTCCAACCGGCTGCAGAATACGTACAACGTCCTGCTCGGCGATCCCGCGACCGGCGCGGTCAAGCCGATCATGGTCGAGAAGGATGCCGCCTGGGTCGAGGCCAATGTCGCACCCGAATGGCTGAACGGCGGGAGCCGCTTCACCTGGCTGTCCGAGCGCGACGGCTGGCGTCACCTCTACACCATCGACCGTGCGACCGGCCGCGCGACCCTGCGCACGCCGGGCAAGTTCGATGTGGTCGAACTGCTGAACGTTGACGAAAAGGCGGGTTATGCCTGGTTCATCGCCTCGCCCGACAATCCGACCCAACGCTATCTCTACCGCACCACCCTATCGGGCGCACCGAAGGTCGAGCGGCTGACCCCGGCGAACCAGCCCGGCACGCACGGCTATGACATCGCGCCGGGCGAGCATTGGGCGCTGCACACCGTCTCGCGCTTCGATGCGCCGCCGGTGACGGACATGCTCGACATGACCAGGCAGCAGCCGCTGCGTACGCTCGCCGCCAATGCGCCGCTGGCCAAGGTGATCAAGGACACCGGCCTGCCCGCCACCGAATTCTTCCGCATCGATATCGGCGGGGGCACGCAGCTCGACGGCTGGCTGATCAAGCCGCCGGGCTTCGATCCGGCCAAGCACTATCCGATCCTCTATTTCGTCTATGGCGAGCCCTGGGGCCAGACGGTCGCGGACCGCTGGGCGGGGTCGCAGGGGCTGTGGCACCGGATGCTGGCGCAAAAGGGCTATCTGGTCGCCAGCCTCGATCCGCGCGGCACCGCGACCCCGCGCGGGCATGACTGGCGCAAGAGCATCTATCGCCAGGTCGGCATCCTCGCTTCCGCCGATTATGCGGCCGGGGTGCAAAAGATGCTGGCCACCCGCCCCTATATCGACCCCGCCCGGATCGGAATCTGGGGCTGGAGCGGCGGCGGCGCGATGACCCAGAACGCGCTGTTCCGTTACCCGGATCTGTACAAGACCGGCATCGCGGTGGCGGGGCCGACCGACATGAAGCTGTACGATACCATCTATCAGGAACGTTACATGGGCCTGCCGCAGGACAATGCGGAGGGATACAAGAACGGCTCGCCGATCACCTTCGCCGAGCGGTTGAAGGGCAATCTGCTACTGATCCACGGTACGCTGGACGACAATGTCCACTACCAGAACCAGGACCAGCTGGTCGACCGGCTGGTCCACTTCAACAAGCCGTTCACGATGATGGCCTATCCCGACCGCAGCCACGGCATCTATGAGGGCGAGAATACCAGCATCCACCTCTATTCGCTGATGACCCGCTATCTGGAGACGAACCTGCCGCCCGGCGGGCGGTGAGCGGAGATCAGGGGTCGGGCGCCGTGCACCCCTGCCCCTCTTTTTGGTTCCTCTGCGAAACTCTCCGGGCACCACTCCGGCGAAGCCCGGGGCCCAGTTGTGAGACAATTGTAAGTTACTGAAATCAATTTCAAAATGGACCCCGGCCTTCGTCGGGGTGATACATGGTCTTGAGCGGTGTTCCGATTTTCACAGAGCAATCCCGTTCTTGAAGGGCAAAGCAGGACCGTGCGATGAAGGCCGGTCCGGACCCAAGCCCCTCTGACAAAACCCAATTCTAACACACACCAATCATTGCAATCGTTTGTTGCAATCCTGTCTCGACCGCGTCATGATGGCCTGGACGCGGTAAGCCAGCGACAGACCATGGCCCATCCCCCGCGTGCGAGAGGATCCGCATGACTCCGTCCACCCCCGCCGCCGGAACCCGGACCGTGATGAAGCCCCGGCTGTCCCTGCCTCGCATCCTGGAGATGAATCTGGGCTTCCTTGGCCTGCAGTTCAGCTTCGGATTGCAGCAGGGCAATATGGCGCCGATCTACAGCTATCTCGGCGCGTCGGAGGCGCAGATCCCGCTGCTCCAGTTGGCCGGGCCGATGACGGGGCTGCTGATCCAGCCGCTGATCGGGGCGATGAGCGACCGGACGGACAGCCGCTGGGGGCGGCGCACGCCCTATTTCCTGATCGGCGCGGTGCTGTGCGCGCTGGGGCTGTTCTTCATGCCGCTCAGTTCGTCGCTGCTGATGGCGGTGTCGCTGCTGTGGATCCTGGACGCGGGCAACAACATCACCATGGAGCCCTACCGCGCCTATGTCTCCGACCGGCTGGACGGGGCGCAGCACAATATCGGCTTCCTGACGCAGAGCGCCTTTACCGGCCTGGCGCAGATGCTGGCGTTCCTGACGCCCTCGATCCTGGTCTGGGCGGGGATGAACCCTGACTGGGTGGACGGGCACAACATCCCCTATACCGCGCGCATCGTCTTCATGATCGGCGCGGTCCTGTCCTTTGTCACCATCGTCTGGTCGATCAAGCGGGTGCCCGAACTGCCGCTGACACCCGAGGATCGGGCGCGCATCGCGGCGGCCCCCAAGGGGATCGGTGCCACGCTGAAGGAGATCGGCGATGCCATCCGCGCCATGCCGCTGCCGATGCGCAAGCTGGCGCTGATGAGCCTGTTCCAGTGGTATGCGATGATGGCCTATTGGAATTACGTCATCTATGCCATCGGCCGCTCGGTCTACGGCACGGCGGACGCGACCTCTTCGGGTTTCCATGCTGCGGTGCTGACCAATGGCGAGGTGGCAGCCTTCTACAACGGCGTCGCCTTTGTCGCGGCCTTTGCGATGGTGCCGCTGGCCAAGCGGATCGGCGCCGCGCCGCTCCACGCCGCCTGCCTGGTCATCACCGGCATCGGCATGATGGTGATGCCCCACATGACCAGCAAGGCGATGCTGTTCCTGCCTGCGATCGGCATCGGCCTGGGCTGGGCGAGCATGATGGGCAACCCGTACGTCATCCTGGCGGGCTCGATCCCGCCGGAGCGGACCGGCGTCTATATGGGCATTTTCAACATGATGATCGTCATCCCGATGCTGATCTTCGGCGTGACCCTGCCGCTATTCTACCAGAGCTGGCTGGGCGGTGATCCGCGCAACGTCCTGACGCTGTGCGGCGTGCTGATGCTGCTGGCGGCGATCTCCGTCTATTCGGTGCGCGCGCGCAATGCGCAGGGGCTGCCGCTCGGTGCCGCGCCGCAAGCCTGATCCCTTTTCCCCTCCTGTTCCCCCGAGGTTTTATGACGATCACCCCCGCCCATTGGTCGGCCGAGGCGCTGGCCGGGATCGCCACGCAAACGGACGCCCGCCTGCCCGTCTTCACCGCCGCCGATGTCGTGCCGATCCTGCCCAGCCACGACCTGTGGGACATGTGGCAGATCGCCTATGCCGATGGTCGCACCGCCTTTTTCGGCGGGCGGAGCTGGTGGTTCTTCCTGGCGACGCCGTGCTTCGACGATCCCGAAGCGCGCCATGACGAAGCCCGCATCCGCCTGACCAGCTATGGCGCGGACGGCTGGCGCGATCACGGCGAGACTTTCCCCGACGGCTTCACGCCGGGCAGCCGCGAATGGTCCGGCTCGGCGGTGCTGGGTGAAGACGACACCACCCTGACCATGTACTTCACCGCGTCCGGCCGACGCGGACAGCCCCGCACCTTCGAGCAGCGGCTGTTCGAGACGGTCGGCTGCTTTCTGCCCGACGAGGCGCGCACCGAGGGCTGGAGCGAGCCGGTCGAGAGCGTCGCGGCGGACGGCCACCACTATATCGTCGCCAACCAGGCCGAGCCGGAAAATGGCGGTATCAAGGGCTTTCGCGATCCCGGCTATTTCCGCGATCCGGCGGACGGTACGGAATATTTGCTGTTCGTCGGCTCGGCGGGCTGGGTTAACGAGCCGTTCGACGGCATCGTCGGCGTCGCCAGGCGCGAGGGCGATCGCTGGACCATCCAGCCGCCGTTGATTGAGTCGCTAGGCGTCAACAGCGAATTGGAGCGGCCGCATATCATCGTGAAGAACGGGCTTTATTACTGCTTCTGGTCGACGCAAGGCAAACGCTTCGCCCCCGGCCTGGACGCGCCGACCGGACTGTACGCGATGGTGGCGGATCGCTTCGCGGGGCCGTGGCGGCCGGTGAACGGCACCGGGCTGGTCGCGGGCAATCCGGAGGCCGAACCGATCCAGGCCTATTGCTGGTGGGTGACGGGCGAAGGCGATGTCACTAGCTTCGTCGACTATTGGGGCATGGCAGGCCGCGATGCGAGCGAGGACGTCGCCTTGCGCCGCGAACGCTTCGGCGGAACGGCCGCGCCGTGGTTCAGGCTGGCCTTCGACGGCGATCGGGTAACGATCGCCTGACGGGCAGGCATTCCGGCCCCTCCGTCAGTCTGCAGACTGCCAACTCCCCTTTCCAGGGTTCGTCTGCACAACGCCTTCGGCACCATCCCGGCGAAAGCCGGGATCCAGTCCCGCACGATCGTACGTTACTCGAATTTCTTCCCAACTGGACGCCGGCCGTCGCCGGGGTGGTACATAGGTTCGTGCAGCGCACCGATTTTCGCGGACCTTCCCCTTCCTTGGGGCGAATTGGCTCAGGCCGTTTCACGCAGCATCAGTTCGGGGTCGAGCACCACCGACCCCGCTTCGCCACCACCGATGCGGGCGAAGAGTGCATCGACCATCGCCTGCGCACCTACCGCGATATCCTGGCGGATGGTGGTGATGCGCGGCACCGCCTGCGCGGCCAGCGGCAGGTCGTCATAGCCGATGACGGGCAGCGTGTCCGGCACCGCGATCGCGCGGTCAGCAAGCACGCGCACCGCCGTCATCGCGATCATGTCGGACGCGGCGACGATCCCGTCGATCGGCACGACGCCCCCGCCCTGCGCGACCAGCGCATCGATATGGGCGGCAATTTCCTGCTCCATCTCGTCGGAGGCGAGATGGGTCGGCAGTTGCACCGGCCCCTCGTCCAGGCCCGCCTCGGCCATGGCGCGCGCGACGCCGTCATGCCGCTGACGGATTTCGGGCGCGCCGATATCGCCCAGAAAGGCGATGCGGCGGCACCCACGCTCGATCAGGCGACGCCCTGCCAAATAACCGCCCTTCGCATTGTCGGTGCCGACCGCGGCATGAACCTGATCGGGCAGCGTCACGCCCCAAGCGACCAGCGGGCGATAACGGCTGGCGACCCGTTCGATCGCGTCATACTGGTTGGACTGGCCGATCAGCAGCACGCCGTCGACCATGCCGCTATCGACCACCCGGTCCAGCCAGTCGGCGGCGTCCGGGATCACACGCGACAGCATCACGTCGTAACCGTTCTCGGTCAGCGCATCGGCCAGATGCCCCAACATCGTCATGAAGAAGGGGTCCGACAAATGCTGGCGGCGATCATGACCCAGCGGCACGACGATGCCGATCACCCCGGTACGTCGGGTGCGCAGGCGGCTGGCCATCTGATTGGGGCGAAAGCCGTGCAGATCGGCCAGTGCCTGGATGCGCGTACGCGTCTCGGTATTGACCAGCGCCTTGCCTGCCAGCGCCCGCGAGACGGTGCCGGGCGATACCCCCGCCATCTCCGCCAGATCGGCGATCGTCCGTATGCGGCGACCGCCCCCTCCCGTGATATTGTCTGTCATGAGCGAATGCTAACCGGAGCATTGCGGCGCTAACAAGCAGCCAGCGAATTTTGCTGGCTTTTTCTCACATAGATCAACGATATTCGGCGCTGACGTCCATTTTCAGCCCATGTAGCGCTATCACGCGCGCGCCCTGGCATTGCGGTGCACCGATAATCCGCATCCAGCGCGAGCGTTCCGGCGTCTGGATATGTGCGTCGACCGTAAAGCCGCGACGGTGCCGGATCGCATAGGCGCGAAGGCGCTCGACCGCCGACAGGGATTCCGACTGATAGAGACGTAGTACGCCGTGCCGCTCCGGAGGCCGATCGCGTCGCCAGTCGAACAGGTTGTAGACGCCGGTCGACCAGCTAAGCCGGTCACACGCCAGATCGCAGGACCAGCGACCGATGCCTTGCGCGGCCAGCGCCGCGTCATGGACCCCCGCCAAGGTCGGATCGGGAGCATCGAGACGGCCCAGATCGAAGCGCAGGCCGCGTTCGAATAGGGGCCAGCTATGGTTCAACGCCAGGGGTTCAGCAGGCTTCATTCCGCACTCCACGACAATGGGGGAGTGCTACACCAAAGAGGCTAAGCCGGGCTTAACGCCGCAGGATGAGTGGTCTTCCCTCCCGCAGTGATGCGGCATGGGTCAGGAGCATGTAGTGATATCCGACGCCCTGCACGCGTCCGGTGATGCGAAGAAGGCGACCGATCATGCCCGGACTGTTGCGTGAAACCGCTATAAGGGAAGTTCCTATTCCTCCCCTGTAAGGGGAGGAAAATTGGTTCGCGCAGAGGCGCAGAGAGCGCGGAGACGAAGGGGTCATCATCTCTGCGTCCTCCGCGCCTCTGCGCGAACAAAAACCGCCTCAGACCTTGCTCGTCAACTCCGGCACGACGGTGAACAGGTCACCGACCAGGCCGATATCGGCGACCTGGAAGATCGGCGCATCCTCGTCCTTGTTGATCGCGACGATGACCTTGGAGTCCTTCATCCCCGCCAGGTGCTGGATCGCGCCCGAGATGCCAACCGCGACATAGACCTCAGGTGCGACGATCTTGCCGGTCTGGCCGACCTGATAGTCGTTGGGCGCATAACCCGCATCGACCGCCGCGCGGCTGGCACCCACCGCGGCGCCCAGCTTGTCGGCCAGCGGGTCGATCAGCGCATGGAACTGTTCCTCCGAGCCCAATGCACGGCCGCCCGAGACGATGATCTTGGCGCTGGTCAGCTCGGGCCGGGCATTCTCGGCCTTTTCGGCACCGACGAAGCGCGACTTGGCGGTATCGCCGGTCGAGGCGACTGCCTCGATTGCGCCCGTGCCGCCCTCGGCTGCGGCCTTCTCGAACGCCGTGGTGCGCACGGTCAGGACCAGCTTGGTGTCGCTGGTCTTCACCGTGGCGATGGCGTTGCCCGCATAGATCGGCCGGGTAAAGCTGTCCGGACCCTCGACCGACAGGATGTCGCTGATCTGCATCACGTCGATCAGCGCGGCGACGCGCGGCGCGATGTTCTTGCCGGTGGTGGTCGACGGGGCGAGGAAGGCGTCGTGATGCCCCATCAACTGGACGATCAGCGGCGCGACATTCTCGGCCAGTGCGTTGGCGTACGCCGCATCGTCGGCGACATGGACCTTGCCCACGCCCGCGATCTTGGCGGCCGCCTGCGCGACACCGTCGACGCCCTGACCCGCGACGATCAGGTGCACCTCGCCCAGCATGGCCGCCGCCGTGACCGTCGCCAGCGTGGCATCCTTGACGGACCCGCCGTCATGCTCGACCCAAACCAGCGTCTTCACTTGGCCACTCCCAATGCTTTGAGTTTCTCGACCAGCTCGTCGACCGAGCCGACCTTGACGCCCGCCTGGCGCTTGCCGGGTTCGGCGACATGCGTGATCGTGAGGCGGGGCGCGACGTCGACGCCGTAATCGGCGGCGGTCTTGGTCGCCATCGGCTTGGACTTGGCCTTCATGATGTTGGGCAGAGACGCATAGCGCGGCTCGTTGAGGCGCAAGTCGGTGGTGACGATCGCGGGCAAAGTCAGCGCCACCGTCTCCAGGCCGCCATCGACCTCGCGGGTGACGTTGGCGCTGTCACCGTTGATCTCGACCTTCGAGGCGAAGGTCCCCTGCGCCCAGCCGAGCAGACCCGCCAGCATCTGGCCGGTCTGGTTGTTGTCGCCGTCGATCGCCTGCTTGCCCAGGATGACGAGGCCGGGCTGTTCCTCCTCGACCACCTTAGCCAGCAGCTTGGCGACGCCGAGCGGCTCGACCGGCTGGTCGACGGTGATCAGCACCGCCCGGTCCGCGCCCATGGCGAGCGCGGTGCGCAGCGTGTCCGCCGCCTTGGGCTCGCCGATCGAGACGACGACCACTTCGGTCGCCGCCCCCTTTTCCTTCAGCCGGATCGCCTCTTCCACCGCGATCTCGTCGAACGGGTTCATCGACATCTTCACGTTCGCCAGATCGACGCCCGTCCCGTCCGCCTTCACCCGCGGCTTCACATTGTAATCCAACACCCGTTTTACGGGCACGACGATCTTCATGGTCACTCTCTCAATCAGAAGCTGAAGCGGCCGCCGATCGACGCCACGAACGCGCGGGCGTCCTGGACCTGGCCGTTGGTCAGGATCGGCGTCTGCACGGCCGTGCCCGCATAGGCGGCGGTCCGGCGATCGATGCTGGCATTGGTGAAATCGATATAGCTGCCCGCCGCATCCAGCGTGAAGCGCGGCGTCACCTGGTATGAGCCGCCGACCGAGTAGTTCCAGCGGTTCGCATCGGGCACGCGCGCGTCGCGATTGCCGTTCTGGGTCGGGGTGATGCCGCGCTGCACACCCGCCCGAAGGGTCAGGCGGTCATTGGCGGCATAATCGAAGCCACCGGCCAGCGAGAAGCTGTTCTTGTAATTCTCGGGAATCGCCGAGTTGATCGGCGCACCCAGGCGGATCGCGTCGAAGTCGGCCCAGGTGAAGCGCACCGCCTGTGCATTTAGCGTCAATTTGTCGGTGGCGCGGAAACGACCCGCAACGATGATCTGCGCTGGCGTGTAGAACTCCGCCGTCGCGCCGTCGACCGTCCGGTTTTGCGCGGCGAGCGGGCCGAGCAGGCCGCCGACTTCCAGACTGCCCTTCAGCTGATGCTTGATCCGCGACTTGTAGCTGATGCCGACGGTCGCCCAGTCATTGTGCAGCTGGACACCGGCGGTCCATCCCAGGTCCCAGCCGTCGCCCTTCAGCCGCTGAAATCCGTCAGGCAGCGCCGACGACAGGTTGGGGAGCGCGTTGCCCAGTTCGGCCTTGGTATATTCGACGTTCAGCGCGCCGCCGACGCGCAGCCAGTCGAGCACCGCAATGCCGACCGACGGCTGGATGTCGATGGTGCGCAGCTCGGTCTTCAGCGCGCTGTAGCGGGCCCAGCTGGTCGCGTCATATTCGGTGGTGAAGCTGTAGGGCGACGTCACCGCCAGGCCGACCGCGACCCGGTCGTTCAGCGGATAGGCGACCGCGCCCGACGGCACGACGCCGCGATTGATCGGATCGCTCGACACGCGGTCGCCACCCACGGCCGAGAAGGTCGGCTGGCCCGGACGGCGGATCAGCGTGCCATTGTCGACGACATCGCCCTTGGGGATGATCGCCGAGGCGCCGATCACCGCCTCGCCGCGCTCCATGCCCGCGATCGAGGCCGGGTTCCACCAGAGCGAGGAGGCGCCGGTATCGGCACCCTCACCCGAAAAGGCGCGGCCCTGACCACGGGTCGACTGTTCCTGAAGGTAAAAGGCCTGGCCATGCGCTGCACCCGCAAAGGCAAAGGTCGAGGACAGGATGGCGGTGGCCAGCAACGGCGCCTTGAACGACTTGGTCATGGAGATACTCCCCGGGGATTTTTTATGAGATGGCGCTGAGGATCAGCGGATACGGGTCCAGGTCTGCGTCTTGCACAGCGGCACGAAGACGCAACCGCGCACCTTCAGCGTGTCCGGCCCCTCGGGCGTCAGCTTGGCGCTGTACGTCTTGCCGTCCTCGGCATTGTAGATGGTGCCGCCATTCCACGCCGCGCCATCGGCCGAGAAACCCTGAAGGATCAGCAGGTTCTTGAGCGGGCGGTTGCGCAGCTTGGCATCACGGTTGTTCTGGTCGGTCAGCGCGGGGTTCGTGCGCAGCTTTTCCGAGGTCAGGATGCGTCCGCATACCGAGGGGCCGCACTTCGTGATCTCGACCACACCGCCGCGCGTCTGGGTCTGCCAGCGCCCGATTACCGAGTCCGCATTCGCTCCGGCACCGGCAAGGGCCATCGTCATCAGGGTCAACAACATGCCTCTTCTCCTCTCCACGCCCGTCATGCGGGCCGAAGCGCCGGTTCTGGCCGGTCGCTCCCGAATTTCCCTATACGTCCACTGCGTGACGCTTAGGGTAACCACTCACCATGCGTACGATGCCGGTGACACGCAATCAAGCGCAACCGGCATCGTATCCTTTCAAAATGCTTCCAGCTCCAGCGCCATGGTCGAACGCTTGCCCGACTTGATCGCCAGGAACGCCGCCGTCGCCTGGGGCAGGATGCGGTCGAAGAAGAACCCGGCGGTGGCGAGCTTGGCCTTGTAGAAGCCCGCCTCGTCGGTGCCCTCGGCCAGACGCTCGGTGGCGATCCGTGCCGACTTCAGGAAGCAATGCCCCATGCCGACCAGGCCTAGCAGACGCAGATAGTCGGTCGCCGCCGCGCCCGCTTCCTCGGGGTCCTTCATGCCCTTTTGCGCGATCATGCCGGTGCTCAGCTGGAGCGCACCGAACGCCTGCTGCATGGCGGCCGCCCAGCCGGTGATCGCCTTGTCGTCATGCTTGGTGAGCGCCTCGACCTGCTCCGACACCGCATGGAAGAAGGGACGCATATAACGGCCCATATGCGCAGGCATCTTGCGGCCGACGAGGTCGAGCGCCTGGACGCCGTTGGTGCCCTCATAGATCTGGGCGATGCGCGCGTCGCGGACGAACTGCTCGATGCCGTGATCGCGGATATAGCCATGGCCGCCATGCACCTGCACCGCCATGTTCGCCGCGTCGAAGGCGAGGTCGGTGAACAGCGCCTTCACGACCGGGGTCAGCAGCGCGACGAAATCGGACGCACGCGACTTGTCGGCCGGGTCGATGGCATGGGCCTCGGCATCCAGCCCGCGCGCCGCCCATTGGCCCAGCGCACGGCAGCCTTCGGCATAGGCCCGCATCGTCATCAGCATCCGGCGTACGTCCGGGTGGACGATGATCGGATCGGCGGGCAGGTCGGGACGCGCGGCACCACCCAGCGCACGGCCCTGTAGACGATCCTTCGCATAGGCGACCGCCGACTGGTACGCGATCTCGTTGACGCCCAGCCCCTGGATGCCGACCGAGACACGCTCGGTATTCATCATGGTGAACATGGCGGCCAGGCCCTTGTTCAGCTCGCCCACGACCCAGCCCTTGGAGTCGTTGAACTCCAGCTGGCAGGTGGCCGACGCCTTCAGGCCCATCTTGTGCTCGATCGCCGCGACGCTGACGCCATTGGCCGGGCCGACCGAGCCGTCATCCTTGGGCAGGTATTTCGGCACCAGGAACAGGCTGATCCCCTTCACCCCCTTGGGCGCATCGGGCGTGCGCGCGAGGACGAGGTGGATCACATTGTCGGTCAGGTCATGGTCGCCCGCCGAAATGAAGATCTTGCCGCCGGTCAGCAGGAACGAACCATCGTCCTGCGGCTCGGCACGGGTGCGGAGCAGGCCCAGATCGGTGCCGCAATGTGCCTCGGTCAAGCACATGGTGCCGGACCATTCGCCCGAGATCATCTTGGGTAGATAGAAGCTCTTCAGGTCCTCCGAACCATGGCCCATCAGCGCGGTGGTCGCGCCGTGCGTCAGGCCGGGATAAAGGCTGAACGACAGGTTGGTCGCGCAGATCATCTCCTCGACCAGCTTGTTCACCGCCTCGGGCAGCCCCTGCCCGCCATATTCGACCGGCGAGGCCAGCGCGGCCCAACCGCCTTCGCAGAACTGGCTATAGGCTTCCTTGAACCCGGCGGGGGTGCGGACGACGCCGTTTTCCAGCTTGCACCCTTCGATGTCGCCGGTGGCGTTCAGCGGCAGCAGGACCTCCTGCGTGACGCGCGCGGCCTCTTCCAGGATGGCGTCGTACAGTTCGGGGCCGAATTCGTCCTGGCCCGCGACGGGGCCGAACTCGTCCTCGGCGAACAGCTCGTGAAGGACGAAACGCATGTCGCGCAGCGGCGCGTTATAGACTTGCATGGGATTATCCTCTCCCGATCAATTGCGCAGCGGCTTGCCGGTTTCGAGCATATGCTCGACCCGTCCTTGCGTCCGCGCGTCCTTGACGCTTTCCATGAAGGCGGCGCGTTCCAGCTTGAGCAACTGGTCCTCGCTCACCTCGTCGATGATGTCGGCCTCGCCGCCGGTGACGATGTTCGCCAGACGACCCGCGACCACCACATCGTACGGCGTGGCGACGCCCTTCTTGGCGAAGTCGGCGACCGCGCCGTTGAACGCGACCCGACCGGCCGCACCCGGCAGGCGGAAGACCGGCTTTTCGGGCGGCTGATAGCCCTCGACCAACGACAGCGCCTTCTGCTTGGCATCGGCCAGCAGGCGGTCGCGGTTCATGGTGATGCCGTCCCCGTCACGCAGATAGCCCAGGTCCTTGGCCAGTGCCGCCGAGCGCGACACCTGCGCGGTCGAGATGGTCTCGAACGCCTTCATGACCGCGGGCATCGGCCCCTTGGGCATCTTGGGCGACTTGGCGAGACGGTCGATCAACTCGCCATTGCCGCCCCAGCCGGGCACCAGACCGACGCCGGTTTCGACCAACCCGATATAGCTCTCCGCATGCGCCTGGATCGCATCGGCATGGAGCAGGATCTCGCACCCACCGCCCAGCGCCATGCCAGCCGGCGCGGCCACCACCGGGAAGGGGGCATATTTCAGCGCCTTGTACGCCTGCTGCCCCGCGACGACCAGCTTGTCGACCTCCCCCCAGGCCGCGATGTTCACCGCGAACATGGCGAGGCCCAGATTGGCTCCGGCCGAGAAGTTGCTGCCCTCGTTATAGATGACCAACGCCTTATACTGGCTCTTCACCAGCGCGATGGCCTTTTGCAGCAGCGACAGGACCTGCTCGTCCAGCGCGTTCATCTTCCCGGTGAACTCGAACGCCGCCACGCCGTCGCCGATATCCCAGAGCGCCGCGGAGCCGTTCTTCATCAGCGGTTCGGAGCGCAGCTTGATGTCTTCCAGCAGCACCACGCCCTCGGCACGGACGACATCGGCATAATCACCGCCCAGCGTCAGATACTGACGCTTGCCGTCGACCACGCGGTAGAACGGACGATCGCCCGCCGTCTCCAGCAGCGCGGGCACCGGCTTACCCTCGGCCCGCAGCCGCTCGGCCAGCTTGCCCGGACCCATGCGGTCGATGAGCTCAAAGGGGCCGAACTTCCAGTTATAGCCCAGCTTCATCGCGTCATCGATCGCGACGATATCGTCCGCCGCCTCGCCGACCAGACCCGCCGCATAGGACAGGACGGGGCCCAGCACCGCCCAGGCATAGTCGCCGACCTTGCCCGGGGTCGCGACCAAAGCGGCAAGATCCTTTTCGGCGCGTCCCGGAAGCCGCTCGGGCTTCTTTTCGGCGCGATATTCGCCGGTCTTCAGGTCGATCGCCTGCTTGGCCTTCGTGCCGTCGGGCTTGCGGTCGAGGCGGTAGAAGCCGCCCTTGCCCTTGCGGCCCGTAAAGCCGTCCGCGATCATCTTGTCGACCAGCGGCAGCGGGCGGATCGTGTCGAAATAGGCGTCCCCTTCCGGCAGGGTCGAGGACAGCGACTTGGCGAGCAGCGGCATCAGGTCGATGCCGACCAGATCGATCAGCCCGAAGATACCGGTCTTGGGCACGCCCATCGGACGGCCGCCGATCTGGTCGGCCTCCTCGACGGTCAGGTCCTGGTCCATCGCCGCATTGATCGCGACGGCCAGCCAATAGGTGCCGATGCGATTGGCGATGAAGCCCGGCGTGTCCTTGGCGCGAACGATCCGCTTGCCCATGCGGTGATCGACGAACTGCTCGACCTTGGCCGCGACACCGGCATCGGTGTGCTCCGAGGTCACGATCTCGATCAGCCGCATATAGCGCGGCGGGTTGAAGAAATGGGTGATCAGGAAGTCGCTTTTGAACTGCTCCGACCGCCCATCGACCAGATGCCCGAGCGGGATGGTCGAGGTGTTGGACGACACCGCCGTGCCAGGGCGCTTCAGTTCCTCCAGCTTGGCATAGAGCGCCTGCTTGATGTCCAGCCGCTCGACCACCGCCTCGACGATCCAGTCGCATTCGGCGACGCGGGCCAGATGATCCTCGATATTGCCCGTTTCCACCAGCTTGGCGGCGGCAGGCGACATGAAGGGGGCGGGCTCGGTCTTGAGCATCTTGGCCACGGCACCCTTGGCCACCGCGTCGCGGTCGGTGCCGTCCTTGGGCACGATATCGAGCAGCAGGACGGGCACACCGGCATTGGCGACCTGCGCCGCAATGCCAGCCCCCATCACGCCTGCGCCGATCACGCAAACCTTGTTGATCGTGTCAGCCATCATGCCCGCTCCAGCACAGTCGCGATGCCCTGCCCGCCGCCGATGCACTGGGTGGCGAGTGCGTATTGGCCGCCGTCACGCGCCAGCAGCGCCGCCGCCTTGCCGACGATACGCGCGCCGGTGGCGCCCAGCGGATGGCCGATCGCGATCGCGCCGCCGTCCTTGTTGATCGCCTCTTCCTTCAGACCCAGGTCGCGGATGCAGGCGATCGCCTGGCTGGCGAAGGCTTCGTTGATCTCGACCACATCGAGGTCGCTCGACGCGATGCCAGCGCGCGACAGCGCCTTCTTGGACGAGGCGATCGGGCCCAGGCCCATCGTCTCCGGCTCGCAGCCCGAGATGGCGACCGACTTGATCCGGGCGAGGATGGTCAGGCCATGCTTCTTGGCAAACTCCTCCGACGTGACCAGCACGGCGGCCGCGCCATCGGTCAACGGCGAGGCGGTGCCCGCCGTCACGGTGCCTTCCTTGTCGAAAGCGGGCTTCAGGCCGGACAGCACTTCCTCGGTCGTGTCGGGACGGATCAACCCGTCCTCGGTCACATCACCCGCCTTGGTGTGGATCGGCACGATCTCATCGGCCAGGCGACCGGCGGCGCGCGCCTCGGCGGCCTTCTTCTGGCTGGCGACCGCGAACTTCTCCTGTTCGGCGCGGGTGATCTGGTACTTTTCCGCGACGTTCTCGGCGGTCTGGCCCATGCCCATATAGGCACCCGGCCGGGCAGCGGCGAGTTCGGGATTGGGCAGCGGGTTGTAACCGCCCATCGGCACCCGGCTCATCGACTCGATGCCGGCGCAGATGAACGCCTCGCCCGCACCGATCTGGATCTGGCCCATCGCGATGTGGATGGCCGACATGGACGATCCGCAGAAGCGGTTCACCGTCATGCCACCGACCGACAGCGGCAGGTCCGCCAGCAAGCCGATCAGCCGCGCGACGTTCATGCCCTGCTCGCCCTCCGGGAAGGCGCAGCCCAGGATAATGTCCTCGATCTCAGCGGCATCGACGCCGGTCCGCTCGATCAGCCCGCGAATCACCTGTGCGGTCAGATCGTCGGGACGAACCCGTGCAAGCGCGCCCTTGCCAGCCTGGGTGAAGGGAGAGCGGGCATAGCCTGCGATCACGATGTTGGTCATCCGGTCCTCTCTTTATGGGCTTGCGGCCTAACGTTAAGGTGCGTTACCTACCCTATACGTCAAAACAATAAGCAACTCGACCGCAATCGACAACCGGGTATGGTCGAAAAAAGATATAGGAGAGTGACGCGATGACGGCAGGAGCCATCGGGGAAACCACGACAGGCGGTGTACCGGATCAGGCGACGGGACGCCCGCTGGTCTCCGAGCCGCGATTGCTCACCAACATGTTCGAGTCCACGGTACGCCAGCACGGCGATCGTCCGGCGGTCGACTTCATGGGCCGAATCACGCGCTATGACGAACTGGGCGAAATGGTCGACCGGGCGGCGGCGGGGCTTCAGGCGCTGGGGGTGAAGCCCGGATGCCGCGTTGCGCTCTGCCTGCCCAACATCATCTATTACCCCGTGCTCTATTTCGCGACGCTCAAGGCCGGGGGCATCGTCGTCAACGTCAACCCGCTCTATGTCGAGCGCGAACTATGCCACCTGCTGGAGGATTCGGGCGCGGAGATCATCGCGACCTGCGACATTCCCGACATTTACGGTCGCGTGTCCCATGTCGCGGAGAAGCTGGGCCTGCGCCACGTCATCTCCTGCCCGGTCGCGGGCGCCCTGCCGACCATCAAGGGGCTGGCCTACCGCCTGCTGAAGCGTTCGATGATCGCCCCGCCGGGCGCGGGGCCCCGCCATCTGACCTTCCAGCAGATGATGAAGCGCGGACGGGACCTGATCCCGGTTTCGGCCAAGCCCGATGACGTCGCGGTCCTGCAATATACCGGCGGCACGACCGGCAGCCCGAAGGCGGCGATGCTGTCGCACCGCAACCTGATTGCGAACGCCGATGCCATGGTCATCCATACCGGCGGCGAGGACATGATCGGGGCGGAGCGCATCCTGGGCGTCCTGCCGCTCTTCCACGTCTTTGCGCTGACCACGGTGCTCAGCTTTGCGATCCGGGTCGGCGCCGAGATGATCCTGCTCCCCCGCTTCGAGCTGGACCAGGTGCTCAAGACCATCGCGCGCAGCAAGCCGACCTATTTCCCCGCCGTGCCCACCATCTACAACGCGATCGCGGGCGTGGCCGAGGCGCGCAAGGTCGACCTGTCGGCGATCAAGGCCTGTATCTCGGGCGGCGCGCCGCTGCCCGCCGAGGTCCGCATCGCCTTCGAGACCGCGACCGGCGCCAAGCTGGTCGAAGGCTATGGCCTGTCCGAGGCGTCGCCGATCATCACTTGCAACCCGATCATCGGCGAGAACAAGGGCGGATCGGCGGGCCTGCCCTTCCCCGGCACGATCATCGAGATTCGCGACCGCGACAATCCTGACCGGCTGATGCCGCCGGGCGAGGTCGGCGAGATTTGCGCGCGCGGCCCGCAGGTCATGGCGGGCTATTGGAACAGGCAGGCCGAAACCGAACAGGTCTTTATCGACGGCGCGCTGCGCACCGGCGATGTCGGCTATCTGGACGAAGACGGCTATCTGTTCATCGTCGACCGGATCAAGGACGTGATCCTGTGCGGCGGCTATAACGTCTATCCGCGTATGATCGAGGAAGCGCTGTACGAGCATCCGGCGGTCGCCGAGGCTGTCGTGATCGGCATCCCCGACGTCTATCGCGGCCAATCGCCCAAGGCCTTCGTCAAGTTGGCCGCCGACCATCACGCGACGCCGGAGGAACTGCGTGTGTTCCTTCAGGACAAGGTCAGCAAGATCGAACTTCCCCGCGAGGTCGAAATCCGCGAAAGCCTGCCCAAGACCCTGATCGGCAAATTGTCGAAAAAGGAACTGGTCGAAGAAGAATTGGCAAAGGCGGCGGTCGCGACGGTGCGGCCCGTAGGGGAATAGACGGTGGGGGAAAATGAGGAGCTTCGCGGCATCCAAGATGTCGCGAACAGCCTGGGCGTGACGACACGCACGCTGCGTTTCTACGAGGATCGCGGCCTGATCGAGCCGCGCCGGGTCGGCACCGCGCGGGTCTATTCCAAGCGCGAGACGGGCCGGATGCAGTTGATCCTGCGCGGCAAGCGCCTGGGCTTCTCGCTGCGCGAGATCGAGGAATTCCTGCGGCTGTACGATGCCGATCCGCAGCATGTCGAACAGATGCGCGCGCTGGCCGAACGATGCCGCCAGCGGGTGGACGAACTCCGCCAGCAGATGACCGCGCTGGTCCAGACGGTCGAGGAACTGGAGACGATCGAACGCGAAGCCCGCGCGCGGATCGCCGACGCGGGGGTGTAACCGGATCCTCCCCGGCGCGGGGAGGTGGCAGGCCGAAGGCCTGACGGAGGGGGGCTTCCGCAATCGGTGTCCCTCGCGGCGAGCCCCCTCCACCATGCTGCGCATGGTCCCCCTCCCCTTTCAGGGGAGGAAATTAGCTTGCTGTTGGCGTACGCCAGCCCAAGCCGAGCGCCTTTTGCAGCGCGACGTAATCGTTCGTCAGCCCGGCCACCGCCTGCGACAGTGACTGCTGCGCCGAGACACGCTGCCGCTCGGCATCCAGCATGTCGATCAACGTCGCGGCTCCCGCTCGGTAGCGCTGCTGCATCAGCACCGCCGAGCGGTCCGCCGATGCCTTGGCCCGCGCCAGCGTCGCCACCGTGTTCCGCCGCGCCCGGAAGCGCGACAGCGAGTCTTCCGCGTCACGCAGAGCCAGTAGAACCGCGCCGCGATACTGCGCCTCCGCCTCGTCGCGCGCGCCCTCGGCCTGGCCGACACGGGCATTGGCGCGGCCGAAATTCAGCACGTTCCACTGCAGCATCGGCGCACCCAGCGTCACCAGATTGTCGAGATCGGTCAGCGCATCGAGCGAGGTGCCGCCGATGCCGATGATCCCCATCAGGTTGAGACGCGGAAACTTGGCCGCCTCCGCCACGCCGATCCGTGCGGTCTGCGCCGCTAGGTTACGCTCGGCGGCGCGGATGTCCGGCCGACGCTGGAGCAGCGCGGTGGGATCGCCGATCGCCACCTGGGCAGGCGGCAGCGGCACCGGCGCGGCCTGCGCCAGTCGCTGATCGAGCGTCCCCGGCGCTTCGCCGATCAGGATGGCGAGCGCGTTCAGATAGGTCTCGACCGACGACGACAGCGGCAGGATCTGCGCATCGGTGCTTTCGACCTGATTGCGTAGTCGCTCGACCTCCAGTTGCGAAGCGGTGCCGTTGTTGAAGCGCTGAAGCGTCAGGTTCAGCGTGTCGCGCTGCATCCGCGAGGCATCGCGCGCCAGGATCAGCCGCTGCTGCGCGTCGCGAAGCCCGATATAGGCCTGGGCGACATCGGCGCTGAGCGACACCTGCGCATCGGCGACATTGGCCTCCGCCGCCGCCGCGCTGGCCCGCGCCGCCTCGACCGTGCGGCGACGGCCGCCGAACAGGTCGATTTCCCAGCTTGCGTCGAAACCCAGGTTGAAGAAGTCGATATTGGTGCCGCCGCCCGAACCATTGGCCGAACCGCCGGACGCGCCGCCATTGGCCCCGCCCTGCTCACCGCCGCCCAGGTTCAACTCGGGCAGGTTGGCATGTAGATAGGTCGCGCTGGCATTGGCGTTGGGCGCTTGGTTGGCGCGCTCCAGTCGCAGCGAGGATCGCGCCTGCTTCAACCGCGCCTGCGCCACCGCGACGTTCGGATTGGACGCCAGCGCCCGCTCCTCCAGCCAGTCGAGCATCGGATCGTTGAGCGTCGTCCACCAGTCGGCCACCGCAGGCGCGGTCGTCGCCAGCGTGTTGTCGGCGCGCACGAACCCGGCGGGCGGAGTCGCGGCCGAGCCGATGGCCTTGGGCGGTCCGGCATAGTTCGGGCCGACAGTGCAGGCCCCCAGCAGGAGGAGCGGGATCAGGGAAAGCTGCTTGCGCATCATGGTTCTCAATGCATCGCCACCGGGCCGCCCTTGGGCAGCGGGCGGAGGAACAGGACAAGCGGCATCACCATGATGATGCCGACGCACAGAATGAAGAACAGGTCGTTATAGGTCATGACCAGCGCCTGCTGTCGGATCGTGTTACCGATCATGCGCAGCGCCGCATCGTTGCTGCCGAACTGCTGGGTCAACGCGTCGATCCAGCTCTGGGTCGAGCCCGAATTGGCGGTCAGCGTTTCCTCCAGACGGCGTTCGTGCAGGAAGCTGCGCTGGTCCTGCACGGTGGCGATCCCGGCGAGCGCGAACGAGCCGCCCAGGTTGCGCGCCGCGCTGAACAGCCCGGCCGCATCGCCCGCCTGCGACGGCGGGACCGACGAGATCGCCGCCTGGTTCAGGAACAACATGCCCAGGATCGTGCCGACCCCTCGCAGAAGCTGGCTGTCGGTGAACGAACTGCCGGTGGAATCGGCGGTCAGCACCGTGTCGATCCCGGCGCTGAGCGCCATGATGCCCAGCCCGATCCCGACCGCGATGCGGATGTCGACCTTCTTGATCAGGATCGGGGTGAAGGGCATCAGCATCAGGCTGGGAATACCGCTGAGCAGCACGACCTTGCCCGCCTGGAACGCGTTGTATCCGGCGATCGAGGCGAGGAACTGCGGGATCACATAGGACGTGCCGTAGAGCACCATGCCCAGCACGATGCCCATGATGACCACGCTGCCGAACTGGCGGTCGAGCAGTAGCTTCAACCGGATGACCGGGCGCGAGGCGACGAACTGCCCGGCGAACAACAGCGCGAAGCCGAAGATCGACAGCGCGGTCAGCTCGATGATCTCACGCGATTCGAACCACTGCTCGCGTTGCCCTTCCTCCAGCACGACGGTCAGCCCGCCGAGCCCGAGCGCCAGCCCGGCAATGCCCAGCCAGTCGGCCTTGGCCAGTTCGGAGAGATGCGGCTTCTGGTGCGGCAATCCGACCAGCAACAGCGTGACAAGCACCGCGCCGACCGGAATGTTCAGGAAAAAGGCATAGTGCCAGCTGACATTCTCGGTCAGCCAGCCGCCGATCAGCGGACCCATGACGGGGCCGAGAATGGCGGTGACGCCGAAAAAGGCGGTGCCGATCGGCTGCTGCTCGCGCGGCAGCCGGGTGGCGATGATGGTCAGCGCGGTCGGGATCAGCGCGCCGCCGGTAATGCCCTGCCCTGCGCGGCCGATGATCATCATCGTCAGGTTCGTCGACAGGCCGCACACCACGGAAAAGGCGGTGAACAGGATCGAGGCGATCAGCAGGAAGGTGCGCAGGCCCAGCAACCGCTCCAGCCAGGCGGACAGCGGGATGATGATGATTTCGGCGACCAGATACGAGGTGGCGATCCACGTCCCCTCGGTCCCGCTCGCGCCGATCTCACCCTGGATGGTCGGCAGCGCGGAGTTGACGATCGAGATGTCGAGCGTCGCCATCAGCGCGCCGATGCTGCCCGCCGCGACGGCGAGCCAAGCGGTCAGGTCGGCCTTGGCCGGTGCGCCGCCCCCCCGGCCAGCGGAAGCCGGCCCACCACCGGAACGGGCGGGCGCTGCGCCCTTATTGCCCCGAGCGGGGGCGGCGGCGGCGCTCACCGGCCCTGCGCCCCCTGCCGCGCCTCGTTATGCTGGTCCTGCTGCTCGGCGATGCGCTTCAGCGCGCCCTTGGCCGAGCGGGTGTCGACGGTCACGTTGACCGACATGCCCGGCACCATCAGCGCGCGGGTCTGGGCATCGGCGTCGACCGCGATGCGGACGGGCACGCGCTGCACGATCTTGGTGAAGTTGCCCGTCGCGTTCTGCGGCGGCAGCAGCGAGAATTGCGCGCCGGTGCCCGGTGCCACGCTCTCGACATGGCCCCTGATCTCGACGTCGGGCAGCGCGTCGACCTCGATCTTCACCGGCTGGCCGGGACGCATCAGGCCCAGCTGCGTCTCCTTGAAGTTCGCGTTGATGTACAGCTGGCTGACCGGGACGATCGACATGGTGCGGGTGCCCGCCTGGACGAACTGGCCGATCCGCACCGTCTTGTTGCCGACCCGGCCCGCGATCGAGGCGCGAATGGTGGTCGAGCCCAAGTTGGACTCGGCGGCATCGAGCTGCGCCTTGGCGGCCTGCCCCTGCGAGCGGGCCTGATCGACCTGTGCGTTCAGCGTGCCGATGCGACGACGCGCGGCGGACAGCGCGGCGGCGGCGCTGGAAACCTTGGCGCTGGCCTGGCGCGCCTGGTTCTGCAATTGCGACAGGCGTTCGCGGCTTTCGGCACCCGAGGCGGCGAGCGGGGTGTAACGCACCACTTCGGCCTGGGCGAAGACGGCATCGCTCTGCGCCGCGCGAAGGTCCGCCTCGGCGCTGTCGATCGCGGCCTGCTGCTCCTTGATCTGCGCCTGAACGCCCTCGGCATTGGCGCGCGCCACACCGATCTGGGCCTGAATCTGCGCGGTCTGCGCGCGGTAGTCGCGGGTGTCGATCTGGAGCAGCGGCTGGCCCGCCTGGACGTTCTGGTTCTCGCCGACAAAGACCTTGTCGACATAGCCGGACACCTTGGGCGCGACGGTGACCGCATCCGCCTGGATGAAGGCGTCGTTGGTCGCCTGCATATACTGGCCGACGCTTTTATAATTCGCGTACCAGAATACGCCGCCGATCACCGCGACGGCCGCGACGACCAGCAGGATGATACGGATACGCCGCTTCTTGGACGGCGATACGGGGGTCTTGTCCTCGCCCTCATCCGCGTCGACCGCGTTCGCGTCCTGCCCCTCATGCACTTGGTTTGCGTCGGCCACACCGGCCTCCCTGTCGATGGAATCAAAAGAACTGGATGGTGCATTTGCTCGCACTTGCACAATAAGGCAAGACCATTTATTGAGCTACCTCATATTATGCTCGACATCGATAAAATGGCCATCCGCTACGGCCGCATCTATATGCGCCTGCACCGCCTGCTCGACCGGCGCATGGCGGCCGAGGGCGCCTCGCTGGCGCGTACCAAGATGCTGCACTACATCGCGAACAACGCGCCGGTGCGCGCCGCCGACGTGGCCGAATGGTTCGACCTGGCACCGCGCACCGTGACCCAGGCGATCGACACGATGGAGCGCGACGCGCTGGTCGTCCGCGTTCCCGATCCGGCCGACCGGCGTGCCAAGCGGCTGGATATCACCGACAAGGGCCGCCAGGTGCTCCACCAGACCGAGCCGCTGCGCCGCGAACTCGTCGAACAGGCGTTCAGCCTGCTGAGTCAGGAAGATACGGAACATTTCGCCCGCATTCTCGATCGCTTGGAACTGGCGATCGAAACGCGGATCGAGGGAGCGGATGCGGCGGGATGCACGGGGGTCTGATGGCCGCCATGTGGTCAGTCCAACCCCACTTTCCCCTGTGATCGCCGATCGACGGGGCCGGTCGGACGCTGCCTATCGGACCTCGTGATAGAATTTGAGCGCAGGCGGCGGATCACTCGGTCGCCTGCCCAGCGCGGTCAGGTGCGCGGCACGGACGGCCGCGCCCAGGCTTCCGGCACGAAACGGCTTGGCGATGCAGCCGATCACTAGCGGATGGCCGCCATGTTCGGGACAATTGCCGCTGAGAAAGACGCAAGGGATACCACGATCGGCCAGCAATTGTACGGCGGTCAGGCCGCTGTCGCCATCGGCCAGCTTCACGTCGCAGAGTGCCAGATCCGGTCGCTCCTCGTCCACCAGCGCGATCGCGGCGGATACGGTGTCCGCAATACCCATGACCCGGTGGCCGTGGAGCGTCAGCGCGTCTTCGACCAGCATGGCGACCAGTGCCTCATCTTCAATAATAATGAGGTTCAGCGGAGTTTCGTCATATCCTTCGTCACCCCGTTCGCTGCCGGTGTGCGTGGCGATGCCCGTATTCGCCGCCGTCATGCGGCATGACCAAGATCAGGCACCCGTCATCCTCGCTCGTCACAGTCGCACGAAGTTGGTGGCAAAGTCGCGCTAACAGCCGATCATGCTCGGCCAGATTGGCGATCGCCCCCCATCCCGTCGCCTCGAACGAGATGCGCAGGATTTCGTTCCCGTCCCGTATGTCGGTGGCGAAAACGATGGTAGGCGTCGTCTCCACCTTCGTCATCAACGTGTCGAGCAGCAGCGCCGCCGCCACCGCGCGCTCGATCGGCACCGCGACCGGTCCATCGGTTGCGATGGTGTCGACAGGGCCATTCCCTTGCACCTGTGCGATGACGTCGCCGAACAGCGCGGTCAGGTCGACAAGGCCGGGATCGGCGGTGGCATAGAGCGGCCGGTGCGCGCTCGCCAGCACCTGCAACCGCTCTGCGGCGCGGACCAGCGCCGCGCGCGTTTCAGGCGTGTCGGCCTGCCGCCCCTCGTGCGACACAAGCCCGATCGCGATCTGGAGCGCGTTGCGGACCCGGTGGTTCAGCTCGGCCAGCAACCGGGCCTGGGCGTCGATGCCACGGCGCAGCGCCTCCTCGATACGCAACCGGTGCTGCGCCAGCGCGGTATAATGGCACAGCAGCGACAGCAGCCGCCGCTCATCCTCGACAAAGGGCCGCGCGCCGCGACGCCCGAAGCCCAGCGTGCCGAGCAGCTCGTCGCCATGCAGAAGCGGCATGCACAGATAGACCTCGATCCCCAGCGTCCGGACGAACGCGGTCTGTGCGTCGTCGCTTTGCTGTATGCCCGCGAAATGCAGCGGCCGCCGCTCACGCATCACCTGTCCGCTGACCGAGGCCTCGACGTCGAACGTCGCGGCGGCATACCGCTCAGCTCGGGTCAGCCCGCCCGACGTCTCCAGCCGGGCGACCTCAGCGTCACGCCGGAAATGGAAAAACACGTCCAGGCGCAGTTCGTCGCGGATCAGCGCGAACAGCGAGTCGATCATCCCCGCGGGATCGTCCGCCGCCATCAGCCGCTCGGTCGCCGCCGTCACCAGCGCCAGGTAGCGGCGCGCATCGGCGGGATCGACGCCGACCTCCGTCATCGTATCGCCAGCCAGCGGCAACGATGGGGTCGAGGAGGGCGGGAACGTCACGGGTTACACGATAACGCTACCGACCCGCCACTCCAAGCGCTTTGCGCCCTGTTCCGGCGCAGCGGGCGGAAGGAGAATCTGCCCCTCCCGCCCTGGTCCGTCAGCGGGCGATCACCGCCGACTGATCGACCGGCACCACCGGCAACCAGACGCGGCTGGCATTGGCACCACCGCGCTCCAGCGTGATCGTCGCCTTCTTGTAGTCCCCGGCCTTGGCCGTGAAGATGTTCGGCACGAAGGTCTGCGGGTTGCGATCATAGAGCGGGAACAGGCTGGACTGGACCTGGATCATGATCCGGTGCCCCGGCTGGAACACATGGTTCACGGTCGGCAGGCGGAACTTGTATTCCTGCACCTTGCCCGCCGGGATCGCGGTCGGGTTGGAGAAGCTGTTGCGATAGCGGCCACGGAAGATGTCCAGGCTGATCGGCAACTCATAGCCGCCCATCTTGGGATCGATCGCATTTTCCGGCGGCAGGACGTCGATGATCTTGACCACGAAGTCGCCGTCCGTGCCGGTCGTGCGCGCGAACAGATCGGCGATCGGCGCGCCCGAGACACGCACCGCCTTGGTCAGGACCGGCGTCGTATAGGTCACGACATCGGTGCGGCCATCGACATGGCGCTGGTCGCTGACCAGCCAGTCGCCCCAGCGGCCATCACCGAAATTGACCGGGCGCGACAGGTGCGGGACCGGGTTGGCGGGGTCGGAGACATAGGCGTCCGTGCCCGCGCCCGGCTTGTCGAAGCTCAGCCCCTTGTCCTCGGCCAGATACAGCGGCGTCAACGGCGTCGCGCACCCGCTCTGACAGGCGAGCGGCCACTGGGTCAGCTTGTCCCAGTGGTTCTCGCCGGTGTTGTAGATCGCGGCGCTGGGCAGGTTGGCGGCCGGACCATCCTTCAGATACTGGTTGAACAGCGGCAGGACCATGTCCTCGCGGAACTGCCTGGCGGTGTCGCCATTCCACTGGAACGGGCCCAGGCTGGCACCGGTCCGGTTGATCTGGCTATGCCGCCACGGGCCCATCACCAGGAAGTTGTTGCCCAGCTTGCCCTTGGCCTTCAGCGTCTCCCACGACGTGATCGCGCCGTACATATCCTCCTGGTCCCACAGCCCCTGTTCCCAGAGGGTCGGAACGTTGGAAGGGTTGGCCGCCAGCAGCCTGTCGAGCGCCTGGCCCTGCCAATAGAAGTCGTAGGACGGATGCTGCACCACACGCTGCCACATGGGGAGCTGGTCGTAACCCGACTTCTTGGCCCAGTCGTTCGCCGAGCCGTAGCGGAAATTCTCGTAATCGTCATAGCCGCCGCTCGACGGCGCCTTGCCCTCGCCCTTGTAACCGGTTTGCGATCCGATCCAGCCAATATTGGCCAGTCGGAACGCGCCGTAATGGAACCAGTCGTCGCCCATCCAGCCGTCGATCATCGGGCTTTCGGGCGCGGCGACCTTCAGCGCGGGGTGCGGATTGAGCAGCGCCATGACGACCGTAAAGCCTTCATAGGACGATCCGATCATGCCGACCCGGCCGTTGGATTCGGGCAGGTTCGCCTTGTTCACCAGCCAGTCGATCGTGTCATAGGCGTCGGTGACATGGTCGACCTTGGTCGCGTTCAGTGGGCCGATCACCGGGCGCGTGACGACATAGTCGCCCTCCGAGCCGTATTTGCCGCGAATGTCCTGATAGACGCGAATATAACCTGCCTTCACGAACTCCTCATCGGCCAGCGGCAGCGCCTCGATCATCTTCGTGCTGTCCGACCGCTTGGCTCGCCCTGCGGCGTTATAGGGGGTGCGGGTCAGCACGATCGGCGCGTTGACCGCCCCCTTGGGCGCAACGATGACGGTATAGAGCTTCACCCCGTCGCGCATCGGGATCATCACCTCGCGCTTCACGTAGTCGCGCTCGCCGATGTTCGTCGGGGGCGTGAACTTTGCGGGAATGTCGCTGACCGTGGAATCGGTCACCACGCCGACCGGCGCGGTGGTGCCGGGGGCCTGCTGCGCGGCGGCGCCGCCGGGTACGGGGGTCAGGACCGCGAGCGCGCTCGCGGCAAGCATCAGGTTACGAACGTTCATGAAAACGGATCCCCCTCTTGGATCGGTTGATGCGGCCATCGTGCCGCGACACGGGGCCCGGGGCAACTGGCGGATCGCATATGATACATAGTAACATTGAGAGCACAAGCCGGTCGTGATCGTATCCCCCCGCTTTCCTTTCCGCCCATGCATCCATAGAAAGGTCTGACAAACATCATGGGGCACCGGCCCCGGCGACCGGGGAGGAACCCACCGAGTGACCACCTTGCAGCGACGCGGACCCGCCCATAGCGCCTTGGCGCGGGATATCGGTGTCGCCATCGTGACTGGCCGCATTCCCACCGGATCGACCTTGCCCGGCGAGGTTGAAATCGCTGAGCAGCGCGGCATGTCCCGCTCCGTGGTGCGCGAGGCGCTGCGAATGCTGTCGGCCAAGGGGCTGGTGGTCAGCAAGCCCAAGGCGGGCACGCGGGTGCGCGAGCGGTTGGAATGGAACCTGCTCGACCCCGAACTGCTGGCCTGGATGTTCGAGGGCGAGCCGCCCGCCGGGTTCGTCACCAGCCTTTTCCAGCTGCGTCTTATCGTCGAGCCCGCCGCCGCCGAGATGGCCGCCGTCAAGCGCGACACGCGCCAGCTGTCGCGCATGGGCGCCGCGCTGGAGGCGATGGGCGAGCATGGCCTCCACACCGAACAGGGCCGCGCCGCCGACCAGCTGTTCCACAACATCATCCTGGAGGCGACCGCCAACGAGTTGCTGATCAGCCTGTCGGGCAGCATCGGCGCGGCGGTCCGCTGGACCACGCTCTACAAGCATCGCAGCGCCAAGCTGCCGCGCGATTCCATGCCCGAACACCGCCATTTGTTCGCCGCCATCGCCGATGCCGACGCCGCGGCGGCGCGCGCGGCCACCATCGTGCTGGTCGAACAGGCGCGAGAGGATACGGAACGCGCGCTGGCGCGGTGATCCGGTCGGTTCCCATCGCGTGTCTGTCGGCAAATGTCTCACATCGAAACGCGTGGTACAGTGCTTCGCCCGGAAAAGCTTTTGGCAAGGCCTCGTTCCACGCGCTAGGTCGAGGACAGCACAGGGCATTAAGCAGAGGGTGAGATGAAGAAGATGATTTTCGGCGCGATGGCTGCCATGTCAGCGCTGACCGCCGCGCCCGCCTTCGCGGGCGTCACCTCGACTTCATATTTCACGCCGCCGACCTATGCGTCGGACACCACGCTGCTCGACTTCACGAACGGCATCCCTGCGGGCTTTTCGCTGAACGGCGGCTCGATCCTGAACGACTCGACCTCGACCGGGTCATATCAGGGCGCATTGATGCCTGCGGGCGGCAGCGGCAGCTATCTGGCTGTCGGCAAGTCCATGGGATCGCCGGCCCTCCTGAAGGGAACCGGCTCGATCGGTTGGGGCGGGGTCAGCCTGCTCTGGGGCACGATCGACACGTTCAACTCGCTCGACGTGCTCGACACGGTGGGCAATGTACTGACGACGATCACCGGCGCCACCATCCCGAACGGCTTCGCTGGCGACAACCGCTACGTCAGCTACACGCTGGACTCGAACACCGGACGTCAGATTGGCGGCCTTCGCTTCTCGTCGCCGATCGACGCGTTCGAGGTCGACAATATCGCCTTTTCGCGTCCGACCTCGGTGCCGGAACCGGGCACGATCGCACTGTTCGGCCTCGCGATCCTGGGCCTGGGAATGTTGCGCGCCCGCAAGCTGAAGGCGCAGCCGCTGGCGCAGTAATGCGGCTCTGACCCGAACAGGGCATAAGGCGAGAACCGCAAGGTTCTCGCCTTTTTTGCATCATGCCGCGTCAAACACGAAGGCCGTGCCGACAAAGTCGCCCTTCAGCGGCGCACGCAGGCCACGGTTCATCCAATAGGCGCCCGACGCCCGCTCCGGCACGCCCGCAGGCCGCGCCGAGCCGTCGAGCATACGCACCGTATAGGTCCGCGCCGGGTCCAGGCCCTGCGCATGAATGGCGGCGGGATTGTCGCGCCACATGGAGCTATGCAGCATCTGGAACAGCACCGCCTGGCGCTTGTCCTGCCCGACATACATGGTCGCCGCCGTCGCATTATCGCCGGTCGGCGATTCCAGCCGATAGAGCGCCCCGCGCTGCACCGTCTGGCGGATGGTCTTGTACGCCGCCACCCATTTGCGCGCGGTGGCGAAGTCGCCGTCCGCCCATTTGTCGAGGTTCGCACCGATCCCCAGCCCACCCTGCATCGACGACAGGAAACGATAGTCCAGGCTGGTGACGCGGGTATTCGCCCAATTGGGACTGTCCGTGACCCAGGCCATCATGACCGCCACCGGATAGGCGCGGGTAAACCCGTCCTGGATGGTCAGCCGGTCGGCGGGATCGGTATTGTCCGACGGCCAGACCTCGTCGGTCAGCCCGATGATCCCCAGGTCGACACGCCCGCCGCCGCCCGAGCACGCCTCGATCTCCAGCTTCGGATGCCGCCGCCGCAGTTCGGAGAGGATGGTATAGAGGTTGCGGACATAGTCGACATAGACGCGCTGCTGGTCGGCGACCGGCTGTTCAGGCCAGCCCGCCTCGGTCCAGTTGCGGTTATAGTCCCACTTCAGGAAGGCGATGTCGTTCTCGCTCACCAGCTTGTCGAGCACGGCCAGCAGGTGATCGCGGACATCGGTGCGCGCCAGGTTCAGGACCAGCTGGTTGCGCCCCTCGGTCCTCGGCCGGTCGGGGAAGTTCAACACCCAGTCGGGATGCGCGCGATACAGGTCGCTGTCGGTATTGACCATCTCGGGCTCGACCCACAGGCCGAAGTCCATGCCCAGTCCCTTCACCCGGTCGATCAGGGGTTTCAGGCCGTTCGGGAATTTGGTCGAATTGACCGTCCAGTCGCCTAAGCCGGCCTTGTCGCTGTTGCGCGCGCCGAACCAGCCGTCATCGACCACGAACCGCTCGACTCCGATCTTGGCGGCCTTCTCGGCCAGCGCCATCTGCCCCGCCTCGGTCACGTCGAAGGCGGTCGCCTCCCAGCTATTGTAGAGGACCGGACGCAGCCGCGCCTTGGTGCCGTTTGGCAGAATGTTGGCGACCTCAAACTGGTGGAAGGTCCGCGACGCCCCGCCCAGGCCGCCATTCGAATAACCCGCGTAGAAGACGGGGGTGTCCAACGTCTCGCCCGGCTTGAGCGTCCAGGAAAAGTCATAGGGGTTATAACCGCCCGCGATCCGCACCCGGCCCAGATTGTCCGACGCCACGCTGATCCGGAACGATCCCGACCAGGCCAGCGCGCCGTACCAGACGGGGCCCTGGCTTTCGCTAGTCAGCCCCTCTCGGCCGATCGCGAACCAAGGATTGTTGCCATGGCCGGTCGATCCGCGACGGCTTTCCAGCACGGTGGCGGCGGCCTCGACCGGCACCGTCTTCTGAGTCCATTCGGCGGCGTGGCGACCGGTAAGGTAATGGAGCCGGTAATCATCGCCGACCGGCAGCGAGAACACCGCCGCCGCCAACTGGTCGACCCGCACCGGCCGGGCGTCGCCATTGCGCACCTTCGCCGAGCGCGCGACGATGCCGGTGACGGGATCGATCGTATAGGTCAGCGTGACGAACAGCGGACGGCGGATATCGGCCAGCTCGACGGTCAGCGTCTCGCCGCTGGCCTGGTGGCTGCGATATTTCAGCACGAGGTCGCGATTGCCGTCGGCGAACAGCGCCTTGACGCCGGGCTCGCTGACCAGCCCCTCGCCCTGCCCCGGATATTCCTGCAGCGTGACCGACCCGGCGGGGTCGAAGCCGGACAATTCACCCGGCGCCTTCAGGACGATGGGATCGCCCGTCTTGACCGGATCGCCCGAGATCAGCGGATCGCCATCCGCCAGCGCCGAGCCCCAGTAGAGCGGCTGGAGATAGCCCTTCTCGTCCACCCCCATCGCATAGGTGACGCCGCCGCCATCGAGGCGAAAGACCTTCGCGCCCGTCGGTGCCGTCACCTTGGCCATGGCAGGGGTGGTCAGCGCGACCATCGCCACCCCCGCCAGAATCGCGTTCCGCCAGCGCATCAAACCCTCCTGCAAACCTTTGCATTGGGTCTGACATACTGCGCTGGCGGAGCGCAAGGGCTTGTTTCAAAAGGCGACGCGCGCTGATACCCGGACGGTGCGCGGCGCACCGGGATAGACCCAGACGGTGCTGTACGAGCTCATCGCATAATTGACGTCGAACAGATTGTCCGCCTCGGCCCGGACGGTCAGCGCGGGCGTCACGCCGATCTCGCCGGCGAGCTTGGCCTTGGTATAGGCGGGCAGCCTGAGCCCGCTGGTATCGATCGCCCCGGCGCGATCGCCGACATAGGTGGCCCCTGCCGAAACTGACCACTCGGTCCCCCATCCGGTCGGATAGCGCCCCACCGCCAGCAGCGTACCCGAATGCTTGGCGACGTTCAGCACGTCGGGCGTGGCGAAGGTCCGGTCGTCCGCCCGCGCATCGATATAGGCATAGTTGGCGACGACCTGCCATCGCTTGGCGATGTCCATTGAGGCGTCCAGTTCGACACCCCGGCTCTTCAGAGAGCCGACCGGCGCATTGTAGTTGGCATTGACCGGATCGGTGGTCAGGATACCCCGTTTCTCGATATCGAAATAGGTCGCGGCGACGTTGATCCCCGGCCAGCGCCCGGCGACACCCAGTTCATAGCCGCGCGCTTCCTCCGGTCCGAACGCCGCCCCTTCGGGGTCGCTGGCGGTCGGCCGCCCGCTCCCTGAGTTGAGCAGGAAGGACTCGCCCCAATTCGCATGGACCGCCACCGTGTCGGTCACCCGGTACCGCGCGCCGACCCGGAACTTGACCGGATCGCCCGTCGCCCGCGTGACCAGCCCGGTCAGGTTGCGCCGCAACTGCTGGCGATACAGGTCGTAGCGTACGCCACCGGTTACGGTCAGCCGGTCGGTGATGTCCCACATGTCCTGCGCGTAGACGGTGCCCGCCGCACGCGTCTCGGTCTGGTTCAGGAAGGGCAGCAGCGTCGGCTGCAACCCGCCATAGACCGGATCGAACACGTCGATCGCATAGGGGTTGGCGGCCGAGGGATTGCGACGACGCAGCAGTTCGAGATAGCGCAGCGTATAGCCCTTCACCCCGATGCTGGGGTGATGCACGCCCGCCGCGTCGAAGCGCCCGGCCAGCTCGATCCGGGCGGCCAGATCCTCAGACTCGTACCCACGCTCGCGCCGCTGTCGCCAGAGGGTGCGATTGTCGACCAGTCGCGACTGATCGCTCGAAAGGCCGCGCAGCGTCGCATAGCGCCACACCACGCCGCCGTTCAGCGACCATTCGCCGCCCAGCGCCTGCTCGCCGGTCAGCTGCAACCGGGTGTTGCGCGCGCGTGTCACCCCGTCATTCGGCTCGCCGTAAAAGCGGTTATAGGGCACGGCCAGGGCATCGCCCCGGACTGCAGGCACACCCCGGTCGAAGGCGGAATCGAACGTCGTATATTCGGCCAGCGCGGTCAGCTTGGTGCCGTCCGCGGGGGCCCAGGTCAGCGAAGGCGAGACGACGCGGCGCGACGGATTGGTGAAGTCGCGATAGCCATCCGAATCCTCGGCCGCGACGACGATCCGCCCCGCCAGCGTCGAGGACAGCGGCCCGGTCACGTCCAGTTCGCCGCGCCGCGTGTTGAACGATCCGTACAGCAGCGTCGCGTTGACCGCCGAGGTGAAGCGCGGCGTCTTCGACACGATGTTCACCCGGCCCGCCGGGTCGATATCGCCGAACACCGCGCCCGCCGGGCCCTTCAACACCTCGATCCGCTCGGTCGTCGCCGGATCGCGCGGTGGAGCCAGGCCGCGATTGGCGAGGAAGCCGTCGATATAATATTCTGCCCCGCCATCGGGGGTGCCCAGAAAGCCGCGAATCGCGAAATTGTCGAGGAAGCCGCCGCGATTATTCTGTTGGCTGACCCCGCTGAACAGCTCCAGCGCGTCGGACAGGCGATAGGTGCCGTTGGCGACGAGTAGGTCGCGCTCCAGCGAACGGCTCGATTGCGACATGCGCCGGGTCAACAGATCCGAACCCAATGTCGAATCCCGATCCGATCGCGTGCCCAGCACGACGATATCGCCGTGATCGTCCGGCACCGTTTTCTCGGCCCCCTCCTGCTGGGCAAGCGCCGGCGTCGCCAGCATCAATACGGCAAGCGCCGAAGACGTCAGCCGAAACCCCCTCGGCGTGATAAAGATAGACATGCTTTTCTCCCGTGACGGCGCGCATATCGCCACATCCGGTATGTTACAACATCTCTATTTCCGGGCAGTGGCCCGGTGATCAGCTGGCAGGCCAGAGTGTTTTCAGCGGCCGGGCGGTATCGGCCAGCTCCTCCTCGGTGATCATGGCCGCGCCCGCGACCAGGGCCTTGCCCTGCACGAAGTCACGCATTGCATTGACGCAGTCGAGCGCCACGACGCGCCCCTGCCGCAGATAGACGATCGAGAAGCTGCGCGTCGCCGGATCGCCACGCAGGATCGCCCGGTCATGGCCGATCGACAGGCCGACCGTCTGTAGTTTCAGGTCGTATTGGTTCGACCAGAACCACGGCACGGCGTGATAGGCCACGTCCCGCCCGACGATCGTGCGCGCGACGACGGTCGCCTGGTCGTTGGCGTTCTGCACCGATTCCAGCCGGATCACCGCGCCGTCCGCAAAGTCGTTGGCGTGCGCGGCGCAGTCGCCGATCGCAAAGACATGGGCCAGGCTGGTGCGCCCCTGCGCATCGACCAGCACGCCATTGTCGCCTGCCGCCCCAGCAGCGATCAACGGCGCGACCGCGGGTATGATCCCGATGCCGACGATCGCCATCTGCGCCGGGAGGACCGCCCCATCGGCCAGCCGCACCCCGGCCACGCGCCCCTCCCCCTCGATACAGGTCACGCTGTCGTTCAGGCGGACCGTGACGCCGTGCGCGCGGTGCTCGGCCTCGTAGAAACGCGACAGCGCCTCGCCCGCGACGCGCGCCAGCACCCGGTCCTGCGCTTCGACGATGGTCACCGCCTTGCCGAACTTGGTCAGCACGGCGGCGGCCTCCAGCCCGATATAGCCGCCGCCGATCACCACCACCTGACGGACCTCGGGCAGCTCGGCGATCAGCCGGTCGACATCGGCGCGGGTGCGCACCGAATGGACGCCCACCAGGTCATGTCCTTCACACGACAGCCGTCGCACATGTCCCCCGGCGGCCCAGATCAGCCGGTCATAGCCGATCACGGCGCCCGCATCGCTGGTCACGCAGCGCGCCTCGGCATCGACCGCGACGATCCGCTCGCCCAGCCGCAGTACGACGTCGCGCTCGGCCCAGAAGCGTTCGGGGCGGATCAGCAGCCGCTCGAACGGCTTGTCGCCCGCCAGATAGTCCTTGGACAACGGCGGGCGCTCATAGGGTGGGAACGCCTCTTCGCCGATCAGGGCAATGGTCCCGCCGAACCCCTCCTGCCGCAACGCGATCGCGGCCTGCGCACCCGCATGACCGGTGCCGACGATAACGATGTCGTAAGAGGAAGCATGATCATGGGTCATGCCGTCTCCCTAGGATGGAATGGAAGCGCCTGCCAATCTCAATGACAAAGCATGGCCGAGGCGAAACAGCGTCTTCAATCGCGCGACGCTTGCCGCTAGGGAACGGAGCAAATCCTCAGGAGACACCATGAGCAAGCTGCACCTCGTGTTCGGCGGCCGCGTCAGCGACCCGCAGACCCTCGACTTCGTCAACCCCGCCGACCTGGAAGTGGTCGGGGTATTCCCGGACTATGCCAGCGCCGAAAAGGCCTGGCGCGCTGCCGCGCAGCGCACCGTCGACGATGCCGAAATGAAGTTCGTCGTGGTGCACCTGCACCGCCTGCTCGAGCCGACACTGGGCTGATTTGCGGCGGGGGAAGTCGGGGGTGCGGCCTTCGACTTCGCGAATTGGTGGGGCCCCCCGCCCCACAACCCATTCGCCAAATCACCCGCCCGCCGTTCGCACTGAGCGAAGTCCAAATGCACGGGCAGACGGCTCGGGCCGGGCCTATCGCCTGTACGAGGCGAGGTCCCGGCGTGGCCTTCGACGACGCTCAGGCTGAACGGACGGTGGGGATACGCCTCACCTCAGGCGTGGCGATAGCGCCACAACAGCAACGGCTTGGCAAAGGCCAGTCCGGCGATAAACCCGCCGATATGCGCGGCGACCGCGATCGCGCCCATGCCCATACCGGCATAGCCGAGCAGCAACTGGATGCCGATCCAGCCCGCCGCCAGCCACAGGACATGGACGAATTCCGCCGACAGTCCGGCAACGCCCTTGGTCGCGCGCCGCCGTCCGAACAGCAGCGCATAGGCCCCGACGATCGCCGAGATCGCACCGCTCGCGCCGATCATCGGCATGGGCGAGCCGGGTTCGGGAAAATATTGCGCCATCGCCGCGGCATAGGCGCCGACGACATACAGCACCGTGATCCCACGCGGACCCAGCGCGCGTTCGGTCTGCGCGCCGCAATAGACCAGCATCACCAGGTTGAAGGCGATATGCGCAAACCCGCCATGGATCAGCGTCGCGCTCAGCGGGGTCAGGATCGTCGGCACCGCAAAGCCGAAATCGGGGGGCAGCGCCGCGCCCTCGAAGCGCAGGGGGATGAAGCCGCCCGCGACCGCCGCATCCGGCACCATGCCGGTTATGATGAGGATCAGCGACACGGCCGCCGTGACGACCGCGATGGCCGTAGTCGCCCGTGCCGCTGCCCAGTTCATCGGATCAGATAAATTCGATCTTGTTCACGACATAGTAGCGGTCGCCCGACGGCACCGTCACTTCGACCTCTTCGTCCAGCTTGCGCCCGATCAGCGCACGGCCGAGCGGCGAGTTGTAGCTGATCCGGCCGGTCTTGGCGTCCGCCTCGGTCTGGCCGACGATCTGATACGTGATCGGCTTGTCGTCCTCGTCGAGCAGCGTCACGGTCGCACCGAACACGATCTTGTCGCCCGACAGGTCCTTCGGGTCGATGATCTGCGCACGGCTGAGCTTGTCCTCGATGTCGGCGATCGTCGCCTCGACCTGACCCTGCCGTTCCTTGGCCGCATGATATTCGGCGTTTTCGGACAGGTCGCCGTGTGCACGCGCTTCCTCGATCGCGTCGACGATCAGCGGCCGCTCTTCTTTCAGACGCCGCAGATCCTGGGTGAGCTTGTCATAGCCCTCCTGGAGCATCGGCATCTTTTCGACGGTCGCCATATTCCTAGTCCCCAATTCCATACGCATTCCCGGTACGGACCGCCCCCCCAAGGGGAGAGCGGTCCGCCAGCACATCATGTTCTCATGTCGGGATCAGTTGTGCGAACGCGAATAGTAGGATTGCAAGGGGCGTACTTCAAGACCACGGGTGCCCGCGGCCGCAATCGCCTTTGCCGCCTCGACGCTGGCGGGCGCCGTGGTGAAGTACGGAATCTTCTGTCCCAGCGCCGCCTGACGGATCGGCTTGGAGTCCTTGAGGCTCTGCCACCCTTCCGTCGTGTTGAAGATCAGCGTGATGCCGCCGTCCTTGATCCGGTCGACGATATGCGGCCGGCCCTGCGCCACCTTGTTGATCTTTTCGACCATCACACCGGCGCGGTCGAGATAATCGGCGGTGCCCCCCGTAGCGACGATCGCAAAGCCCGCCTCGGCCAGCAGCTTGGCGGCGGGGACGATCTGTTCCTTGTCGCCGTCCTTCACGCTGATGAAGACCGCACCTTCGGTCGGCAGGACGGTGCCAGCGCCCAACTGTGCCTTGGCAAACGCCGTGGTGAAGTCGGGGTCGATACCCATGACCTCGCCAGTCGACTTCATTTCCGGCGACAGCACCGGATCGACGCCGGGGAAGCGCGCGAACGGGAAGACCGCTTCCTTGACCGCATAATAATCGATGTGGCGGTTGATCTGCGGCAGGTCGGCCAGCTTCTCGCCCGCCATGACGCGCGCGGCGATCTTGGCGATGGGCATGCCGATCGCCTTGGCGACGAAGGGCACGGTGCGGCTGGCGCGCGGGTTGACCTCGATGAGGTAGACCTGGCCGTCCTTCACCGCGAACTGGATGTTCATCAGGCCGCGCACGTTCAGGCCGCGCGCCAGCGCCTCGGTCTGGCGCTCGATCTCGGCGATGATCTCGGCCGACAGGCTGTAGGGCGGCAGCGAGCAGGCCGAGTCGCCGGAGTGAACACCCGCCTCCTCGATATGCTGGAGCACGCCCGCCACGACCACCTGGTCGCCGTCACAGATCGCGTCCACGTCCACCTCAATGGCGTCGCGCAGATACTGGTCGATCAGCACCGGCGCATCGCCCGACACCTGCACCGCCGTCTGGATATAATCCTCCAGCTGTTGCGGCCCGTCGACGATCTCCATGGCGCGGCCGCCCAGCACGAAGCTGGGGCGCATCAGCACCGGATAGCCGACGCGCTCGGCGACGATCAGCGCTTCCTCGCGGCTGCGCGCGATGCCGTTCTTGGGCTGGAGCAGCTTCAGCTTGTCGACCAACGCCGCGAACTGCTCGCGGTCCTCGGCCAGGTCGATGGCGTCGGGGCTGGTGCCCAGGATCGGGATACCGGCCGCTTCCAGCGCGCGGGCGAGGTTCAGCGGGGTCTGACCGCCGAACTGCACGATCACGCCGACCAGTTCGCCGTTCGACTTCTCGACGTCGAGAATGGCAAGCACGTCCTCGGCGGTCAGCGGCTCGAAATACAGCCGGTCCGAGGTGTCATAGTCGGTGCTGACCGTTTCCGGGTTGCAGTTGACCATGATCGTCTCATAGCCCGCATCCGCCAGCGCGAAGCAGGCGTGGCAGCAGCAATAGTCGAACTCGATGCCCTGCCCGATCCGGTTCGGACCGCCGCCCAGGATCACGATCTTCTTGCGGTCGCTGGGCACCGCCTCGTCCTCGGGCTCGCCGAAGGTCGGGGCTTCATAGGTCGAGTACATATACGGCGTCTTGGCGTCGAATTCGGCCGCGCAGGTGTCGATCCGCTTGAAGACCGGACGCACGCCCAGCTTCTGGCGATGCTCGCGCACCTCCTGTTCGGTCACGCCGCCGGTCATCATCTTGACGACCTCGTGGATCAGGCCCGAACCGCGCGCGATGCCGCGATCCATGCCGCGCAGGTTCGCCGACTGGAGCGCCAGATAGGCCAGCCGCTTGTCGGAGAAGCCCATCGCCTTCAGGCGGCGCATACCCGCCGCGTCCTGCGGCAGGCCGTTTGCCATGACTTCCGCTTCGGCCGCGACGATCTCGGCGATCCGCTCCAGGAACCAGGGGTCGTATTTGGCGATCGCATGGACCTCGGCGACGGTGAAGCCTTCGCGCAGCGCCTGCGCCGCGACCAGCAGCCGGTCCGGGGTCGCGCGGGCCAGCGCCGCCTCGATCTCGGCACGCGGCGCACCGACCAGATGCTCGACATCGTTGAATCCGCTGAGGCCCGTCTCCAGGCCGCGCAGCGCCTTCTGCATGGACTCATGGATGTTGCGGCCGATCGCCATCACCTCGCCGACCGACTTCATCGCGGTCGACAGCACAGGCTCCGAGCCCTTGAACTTCTCGAAGGCGAAGCGCGGGATCTTGGTGACGACATAGTCGATCGTCGGCTCGAACGAGGCCGGGGTCGCGCCGGTAATGTCGTTCTCGATCTCGTCCAGCGTATAGCCGACCGCCAGCTTGGCCGCGACCTTGGCGATCGGGAAGCCGGTCGCCTTCGACGCCAGCGCCGAGGAACGCGACACACGCGGGTTCATCTCGATGACGATCAGGCGGCCGTCCTTCGGATTGACCGCAAACTGCACGTTCGAGCCGCCCGTCTCCACGCCGATCTCACGCAGCACCGCCAGGCTGGCGTTGCGCATGATCTGATATTCCTTGTCGGTCAGGGTCAGCGCGGGCGCGACGGTGATCGAGTCGCCGGTATGGACGCCCATCGGATCGATATTCTCGATCGAGCAGATGATGATGGAATTGTCGTTGCGATCGCGCACGACCTCCATCTCATATTCCTTCCAACCGAGGAGCGACTCCTCGATCAGCACCTCGGTCGTCGGCGAGGCGTCGAGCCCGGCGCGCACGATCGCGATGAACTCCTCGCGGTTATACGCGACGCCGCCGCCGGTGCCGCCCAGCGTGAAGCTGGGGCGGATGATCGCGGGCAGGCCGACCTTCTCCAGGCCCTCCAGCGCTTCCTTCTCGGAATGCGCGATGGCCGAGCGGGCCGATTCCAGCCCGATCTTCTCCATCGCGACCTTGAACTTCTGACGGTCCTCGGCCTTGTCGATCGCCTCGGCATCGGCGCCGATCATCTGGACGCCGAACTTCTCCAGCGTGCCGTCATGGAACAGCGCCAGCGCGGTGTTCAGCGCGGTCTGGCCGCCCATGGTCGGCAGGACCGCGTCGGGGCGCTCCTTCTCGATGATCTTGGCGACGACGGCGGGCGTGATCGGCTCGACATAGGTCGCGTCGGCCAGCTCGGGGTCCGTCATGATCGTCGCCGGGTTCGAATTGACCAGGACGATGCGATAGCCCTCTTCCTTCAGGGCCTTGATCGCCTGCGTGCCCGAATAGTCGAACTCACACGCCTGACCGATGACGATCGGACCAGCGCCGATGACGAGGATGGAGGAGATGTCGGTGCGTTTTGGCATTACTTATCTTCCGTAAGTTTTTCGTTGCCAATGAAGCCCAGCTTCATTGGAGCTATGCTCGCACGCAGACGCTTGAGCACACAATCAACCTTGGTGAATTTCGCATCAGGCCCTGGCGTAAACCGGACCTGACCATCACTCGAAGTCCTGAGCCAGCTGCGCGGGGCATGGCAAGCGTTCGTCATCGCGTGAAGCGCAGACGGGCTTAGCATATCCTGAACGCGGCCGGGCTGCGTCGCGACCTGCATGGCAAGTGCGAGCAGCAGGCTCATTTCCGAAGCGACTCCACGAACCGCTCGAACAGATAGAAGCTGTCCTGCGGCCCCGGCGAGGCTTCGGGGTGGTACTGGACCGAGAAGGCCGGGCGATCGGTCAGTTCCAGACCCGCATTCGACCCGTCGAACAGCGACACATGCGTCTCGCGCGCGTTGGCGGGCAGCGTTTCGCGCTCGACCGCGAAGCCGTGGTTCATGCTGGTGATCTCGACCAGACCGTCGGCCAGGCGCTTGACCGGGTGGTTCGCGCCGCGGTGGCCCTGGTGCATCTTCGAGGTCTTGGCGCCGACCGCCAGGCCCAGAAGCTGATGGCCCAGGCAGATGCCGAACAGCGGCTTGCCCGTGTCGAGCAGCTGGCGGATCACCGGCACCGTGTACTCGCCCGTCGCCGCCGGATCGCCGGGGCCGTTGGACAGGAAGATGCCGTCCGGGTTCAGCGCCATCACATCCTCATAGGATGCCGTGGCGGGGACCACCGACACCTTCGCCCCGGCCTGAACCAAGTTGCGGAAGATGTTGTGCTTGCTGCCATAGTCGATCGCGACGACGTGAGGGCGATCTTCGCCCTCGGCCCCGGCATAACCAAAGCCCAGCCGCCACAGGCCACCCTCGCGCGTCTCGCCCCAGCCATAATGCAGCTCGGTCGACACGTCCTTGGCGAGGTCCATGCCCTCCAGCCCCGGCCAGGCCTTCGCCTTTTCGAGAAGTGCTGCGATGTCGAACTCGCCCGATGCGGAGTGCGCGATCACGCCGTTCGGTGCCCCGGCGGCGCGGATGCGGCGGGTCAGCGCGCGGGTGTCGATGCCCGCCAGGCCGATGCGGTTATGCCGCGCCATCCAGCCAGCGAGATTTTCCACAGCGCGGAAGTTGGACGGGGCGGTCGGGTCCTCGCGGACGATCATGCCCAGCGCGTGCGGTGCGTCCGCCTCGATATCGTCGGGGTTCGCGCCGACATTGCCGATATGCGGGAAGGTGAAGGTGATGATCTGCCCCGCGAAGGACGGATCGGTCATGATCTCCTGATAGCCGGTCATCGCGGTGTGGAAGCACACCTCGCCGACGGCATCACCCTCGACGCCGAAGCCGCGTCCCCATAACACGTCTCCGTTCGCCAGAACGAGGACGCCCGTGGCGCCTTCAGGCTTTTCAGGCATGGCGAATGGCTTGGCGTCGGCCATGATCGGCGGGCACTCCTGCTAAAATGTCTGCAATGTCGCTAAGTGGCGTCCGCTAGGGCCATCGGGCGTTCGCGTCAACCGGTTCACGGAAATGCTTGGCTGCGCTATCGTCCCGCCTTTCAGACAAGACGGACAAAACATGATTCGCGACGACATCAAGGCCGCGCAGGTGGCCGCCATGAAAGCGGGCGACAAAGAAAGCCGCGCGGCGATCAGCCTGATCCAGGCCGCCATCAAGAACCGCGACATCGAACTCCGTACCGGAACCGCGCCCGCCGACGACGACATGGTCGTGATCGAAGTGCTGCAGAAGATGGTCAAGCAGCGCCGCGAATCGATCGCGATGTATGAGCAGGGTGGGCGCCAGGAACTGGCCGATGCGGAGAAGGCGGAGGTCGCGGTGATCGAGCGCTTCCTGCCGCAGACGTTGTCGGAAGAGGAGACGAAGGCCGCGATCGAGGCGATCAAGGGTGAGATCGGGGCGAGCGGCATGAAGGATATGGGGCGCGTCATGGCGGAACTGAAGGCGCGCCATGCGGCGGTGCTGGATATGAGCAAGGCCAGTGGGTTGGTGAAGGCGGCGCTGGCGTGATGTGAGTTGGGGCGTGGGGCTGGTGGGTCGTTCTGATCGCGAGCATGGTCCCCTCCCCCAACCCCTCCCGCCTGCGGGAGGGGAGCCCGTTTCGCTCGGAGGCGAGGACTGCCCTCCGCCAAGAGCGCATCCCCTCCCGCAGGCGGGAGGGGACCGAGGGGAGGGCCCCCGCCCCTTCCGCGAAGACCGCCCGACGCGGCAGGCGCGGGAATTGCGCCTCAATCCGACGGATGCGGAGCGGCGGTTGTGGCGAGCCTTGTCGAGGCGTCAGGTGGCGGGTGTGCGCTTCAACCGGCAGGTTCCGGTCGGCCCGTTCATTGCCGACTTCGCTGCTCGCTCCGAAAAGCTGATCGTCGAAGTGGATGGCGGCCAGCATCATGAACGCGCCGCTTATGACGAGGCGCGCACCCGTTATCTCGAAGCGCAAGGCTGGCGAGTGATCCGCTTCTGGAACAACGACGTCCTAGGCAATCTGGAAGGCGTCGTTGCGACCATCGAGCGAGTGCTCGCGGACAGGCCCTCCCCTCAATCCCCTCCCGCCTGCGGGAGGGGAAGCGCTTGAGGCAAGGACAACCGTACCACCTGCAAGCTCCCCTCCCGCAAGCGGGAGGGGATCGAGGGGAGGGCAATCCCGGACCCTCCACACCCCCAACCCCTTGCCAAAACACCCCCATCCCGCTACAGTTTATAATCGCGAGGACGCCATGAGCCTGACCCCGCAATTCCTTGACGAGCTTCGCGCTCGCACCAGTCTGTCGGCACTGATCGGCAAGACGGTGAAGCTGCAAAAGGCGGGCCGCGAATATAAGGGCTGCTGCCCTTTCCATAACGAAAAGACGCCCAGCTTCTACGTCAACGACGACAAGGGCTTTTACCACTGTTTCGGCTGTTCGGCGCATGGCGATGCCATTCGCTGGATGACCGACCAGCGCGGCCTGCCCTTTATCGACGCGGTCAAGGAACTGGCGCAGGTCGCCGGGCTCGATATGCCCGAGCAGGACCGCCGCGCCGCGCAAAAGGCCGAGCGCGCCAAGGGCCTGCACGACGCGATGGCCGATGCGGCAGGCTGGTTCTCCGAGCAACTGGGCGGCCTGTCGGGCGGCGACGCGCGCGAACTCCTGAACCGCCGCCGGGTCACGCCCGAGACCGCACGCGCCTTCGGCCTGGGCTTTGCGCCGGACAGCCGGGGCAAGCTGAAGGCCGCGCTGAAGGATTATGGCGACCCGGCGCTGATCGAGTGCGGGCTGCTGATCAAGGTCGACGGCAAGGACCCGTATGACCGGTTCCGCGGCCGGTTGATGATCCCGATCCGCGACGCGCGCGGCCGGGTCATCGCGTTCGGCGGCCGCATCATCGGCGACGGCGAGCCGAAATACCTCAACTCGCCCGACACCCCGCTCTTCGACAAGGGGCGCACCCTCTACAATATCGACCGCGCCGCGCCCGCCGTGCGCAAGTCCGGCCGCGTGCTGGTGGTCGAGGGCTATATGGACGTGATCGCCCTCGCCCAGGCCGGGATCGCCGAGGCGGTCGCGCCGCTCGGCACCGCGCTGACCGAGCATCAGCTAGAGCGGCTGTGGCGGATGGTCGACGTGCCGACGCTCTGCTTCGACGGTGATGCGGCAGGGCAGAAGGCCGCGATCCGCGCCGCCCACCGCGCGCTGCCACTGCTTCAGCCGGGGCGCAGCCTGTCCTTCGTCACCCTGCCGCAGGGCCAGGACCCCGACGATCTGGTCCAGGAAAAGGGCGCAGCGGGCTTCGAGGCGGTGCTCGCCCGCGCGACGCCGCTCAGCGAATTGCTGTGGCAGTCCGAGATCGCCCAGGCCCAGACCGATACGCCCGAGGGCCGCGCCGCGTTGAAGCAGCGGCTGGAAGAACTCGCGCAGCAGATCCCGCACAAGGATCTCGCCTACGAGTACAAGCGCGCGATGATGTCGCGCTATTTCGACGTCTTCGGCATCCGCCGCGCCAATGCGGCGGCGGTGCATCAGGCGGTGGCCGAGGCCAATCGCCATGTCGGGCGCGGTGTCGAGTACAGCCTGAAGCGTGCCGTCCTGCTCGGCCTGATGCGCTATCCGCATGTCCTGTGCCGTTACATGGACGAGCTCAGCCGGTTGGACATGGGCGACCGCTATCTCAACACCTGGCGGCACCATCTGCTCGATGCGGCGGTCAACGATCCGCATCTGGCGCGCAAGGACGCGGCCGAGGCGGAAAGCCTGATCGAACAGATCATGGCGACCACCGACGTCCACCCGATCGACGCGCGCGACTATACCCGCGACCTGGCCTTCAGCTTCTTCAGCAAATTGTCCGACCCCGCCATCGCCGTGCGCGACCTGGAAAAGGTCATCGAGGTGATGCTGGAGGAAAGCGAGACGCGGGCAAACCGCGAACGCGCGGTCGAGGCGTTCCAGGCCGACATGACCGAGGATCGCTTTGCCGAGCAGACGCGGTGCCACGCCGCGCATGCCCAGTCGCTCGACCATCTCTACCGCTGGCTGGAGAATGTGCGCGACCTGGCGGACAAGCAAGCCGGGGAGGCCGCTTGATACGGCCCCTCTCCCGCCCCATATCCGGGGCATATTGGGCGGACGACGCCCACACTGGAAAATTGCGCTTGGTCCCCTCACCCGCTTGCAAGCACAGCGAGCGGTGTGACACAGGCCGGGCACGAAACCCTGAGGGCATTTGATGGCGAAGGCGAATATGGCGGCGGATACGACCGACACCACGGAAACGGGCGATGCGCCGCTGATCGACCTGAACGAAGCGTCGATCAAGAAGCTGATCGCGCGCGCCAAGAAGCGCGGCTACATCACGTACGACCAGCTGAACGAAGCGCTGCCGCAGGACCAGATGTCCTCCGACCAGCTCGAGGATATCATGGCCGCCCTCAACGAGATGGGCGTCAATATCGTCGAGAATGAGGAACAGGGCGAGGACGGCGAGACCGAGGAAGAGGCCGACGACGCCGAGACCACGGACGGCGACGCCGATGCCGGGCCGCAGCCCGAAGCCAAGAAGAAGGAAACGGTCGATCGCACCGACGACCCGGTCCGCATGTACCTGCGCGAGATGGGCGCGGTCGAACTGCTGAGCCGCGAGGGCGAGATCGCCATCGCCAAGCGGATCGAGGCGGGTCGCGACACGATGATCCTGGGGCTGTGCGAAAGCCCGATCACCTTCAACGCGATCATCGACTGGTCGACCGCGCTGAACGAAGGCA